>ENA-UONX01000028-UONX01000028.1-human-gut-metagenome-genome-assembly--contig:-P74old-NODE-28-length-237155-cov-48.948182_pt1 | contig 237155 bp, 200 predicted proteins | sample MGYA00242466_ERZ724013 | MGnify/ENA metagenome assembly ERZ724013 | reverse complement strand
TTTTAAGCATTAGATGCCACTTCCCGATGTCGTATCGGGTCTACTCCTAAGCGAAGGGTCGGACGTTCGAATCGTCTCTGGGGTGCCACTCAGAAATGACCTTTGGATGTCAGGTGACCGTGCAAGCGCGTCCACCTCGACAGCAAAGGTCTTTCTTCGTTCAAAATCGCAACCGCTATCGCTGGGTTGCGATTTTGTTTTTTTATTGTATAAAGAAAACCACCGGCCATATGCATAAGCGCATACAGCCGGTGGTCATTTTGTTATTCTTACAGGTTTTCGGAAATCGCCTCGACGGCGCGGGTCAAGGCGCGAGCGATATCGGGCAGGGGCATGGCGAAGGTGCCGACCGGTTTGCCGGAAAGCTGCTCCGCGGCATAAGGCACATGGAGAAAGCCGCCGCGCAGGCCGGGATATTCGAGCGCCGCTGTATGCAGCAACGTATACAGAAGGCTGTTGCACACGTATGTACCAGCGGTATTGGATACCGCAGCGGGCAGACCGTCGCTTTGTATCCGGGCTGCAATTGCCTTGACGGGCAGCGTGGAAAAAAACGCGGCGGGGCCATCCGGCACGACGGGCGTATCGATCGGCTGATACCCGGCGTTGTCCGGAATGTGGGCGTCCATCAGGTTGATCGCTACGCGTTCCGGCGTGACGGCTGTGCGGCCCCCGGCCTGTCCCACGCAAAGGACTGCGTTGGGATGCACCGCGCGAAGCGCGTCTTTCAGGATCACGCCGCTTTTGATAAATTCAGTTGGGATTTCTAGTTTACATAATTCAAGTCCCGTGATTTCATCCGGCAGCAGCCGCACGGCCTCGAATGCGGGGTTGACCTGTTCTCCGCCGAACGGGTCGAAGCCGGTGATGAGCAGCTTTTTCATCACAGAATCCCCTGCCCTTCCAAGATTCCGCACATCTGCGCGACACGGCTATCCCAAGAACAGGCGCGGCCTGCCTCAATGCGGGCATCGATTTGCTCCGGCGCGGTATCAGAGCACGATTTTTCGCAGGCGGAGATGAATTCCTCCTGGCTGTCGGCGATCTCGATGAGCGGCGCATATTGGAGGATCTGATCCGGCTGCTTCGTCGAGACGATGGGGCGGCCCGTGGCCAGATATTCATAGAATTTCAGCGGGCTCACGTCCTTGCTGAGGTCGCTTTTCGCAAACAGGTTCAGGCAGGCGTCAAAGTGCGCCAGATACTGCGGCAGCTGCTCGTTCGGCTTGAGGCCGAGGAAATGCACGTTCGGCATGGCGTGGAGTGCAGACAGGTCGACACCGGGCTTTTCCTTGCCGATCAGGACAAAGCTCCAGTCCGGACGAGCCTTTGCTGCGGCTTCGAGATAGCCATACTCAATGCAGCTTTGCAGTGCGCCGACGAAGCCGAAAATCGGGTGCGGAATGCCCTGCATATCGTCCGGGAGCGGCTGCGGCTGTGCGGCTTGCACGAAGCGCTCAAAATTTGCACCGTTCGGGATCATGTCCGTCTTCGGCTGGGCTGCGCGCAAGCGCTCGGCCAGCGCATCGGCGGTGGCGAAGACGTGATCGGCCTTTCCCGCAAGCTCCAGCTCCATCGCGTCGACGAGCGCCGGGTCCATGAGTCCGCCGTAGGCCGAATGCCGGTCGACGCAGTCGTAGACCAGTGCCTTATGCGGTACCAGATCGACCAGATCGATTGTGACGGGCGAATAGACCCACAAAACAGCGTCCTCAAATCCGTGCTCCCGCATTTTTTCGCGGACGAAGCGGGCAATTTTCCGCTGGTTCAGCCTGTTTATCCAACGGAACTTATAAAAGAATGGCAGAGCCGGCGGCAGCGCGTAAACCGTGATGTTCTCCTGCGGGTGAACGCCCGCTTTTTTATAATTCGTCAGTCCCGGCTGTGCAGCCTTGTCCTTCATAGGTGCGATATAGGTGATAGACGGGTCAAAATAGAGAATTTCTGCGTCCGGGATGCGGCTCATGACCTGCTGCTTGCGCGTCGGGATGGGGTACCACGGGGAGGTGGCAAGGCAAACGATTTTTCTCATATGGTCTCCTCCAGCAGCTTGCGCGCCGCTTCTTCATTTTCTGCCGCAAGGCGGCGCAGGCGGTCGGTCGAATACGGCTGTGCCGTCTGCATGGCGTCGTCAATCAGAGCGCACAGACTGTCCTTCGTCACGTCGTCCAGCTCCATGCAGTGCTTCTGGCCGAGATAGGCCATGAAGCCTGTGACCTTCGGGTCATACGAGATCGCGGCCAGCGGCGCGCCGACAGACGAGGCAAAGATCAACGCGTGCAGCCGCATGGAGACGATCACGCGCATTTTCTGCATCATGCCGATGGTCAGCTGCTCGTCGCGCGGGGCGGGCAGCACGAATGACCGGCAGGACAGCATTCCGGCGGCCTGCCGGTTGATCTCAAGGTCACGCGTCGGCTCAAGAGCGACGAAAACCGGCGTCAGGCCGTGCTTTTGGTTGACATAAATTGCAGCATCTACAATTGCCTGCAAATGCCCGGAAAGATTTTTCCACGGGCGCAGAACGAACATGGCATAGCTTCCGTTCGGGTCGAGGTCATTGCTCAGGAAATAGCTGTCTACTGCACCGGTGGTCGCGGGCTGCAGCAGCAGCGCCGGGTCTGCCGTGACGGAGATATCCGGCTGCATCACGCCCATGTCGGAAAGCTCCTTCCGGGAAAGATCCTCGCGTAGCGTGATTTTATCCACGCAGCGGTTGAGAATGCGTGCGGTATGGCGGCGGCTGCCCTCTCCGCTGACAGGGCCGATGCCGCAGCCGTACATCATGACGCGGCAGCCTGCGGTATGCGCCATGCGGATGGTCGTGAGGTAATAATTTAAGGATCGCGTGCTCGTTTCGTTTTGAATGAGGCTCCCGCCGCCGGAGATAAACAGCCTGCATCTGCGCATAAGCGGCCAGAAGCGGAAGGGGTCGAATACGTGTACGGAGCCGACGTGGTACCGCAGGCGCGTCTCGGCAGGATCGTGCGACATGACGTAGACCGGCATATCGCGGTCGATGGCCTTCATCTGGGCAAGGATCGCCTTTAAGATCGCGTCGTCGCCCGCGTTTCCCTTGCCGTAGGCGCCGCAGATCAATACGCCATATTTCTTTTTCTTCGGCATGGCCGTGCGGCGCAGGATGGTCTGGTAAATTTCGATCTGCTTGCCGACGGTCGCACTGATGGAAAACTCGCGCGAGGCCTTTTCATACAAATTTTCGCCGAGCTGCGCGCGCATGGCCGCAGATTCAGCCAGCCGGGCCATGCAGCCGCCAAGCGCTTCGGCGTTCTGCGGCTCAAACAGGAGGCCGGTCACGCCATGCTCGATGATATACGGGATGCCGCCGACATTCGACGCGATCGTCGCGCAGCGCATACGCGCACCCTCTGTGATGGCATACGGGAACGTCTCAGAAAGAGACGTCAGTGTATTAACGTCCAGCGCATGATAAAAGCTGTCCATATCCGTGACCCAGCCCGCAAACACGACGCTGCCGGGCGGGCAGGTGTCGGCGGCCAGCTTTTCCAGCGTCTGTCGCTGCTCACCGTCGCCCGCGATGAGCAGGCGGATATTGGGGTGGGTCTTTACGGCGATGGAGAAACCGCGGATGAGCGTCCCCACATCCTTGACCGGATCAAGGCGGGCGGCGATGCCGAACACGACGGTATCCTCCGCCGTCTCCATGCCGACAGAGCGCAGATAGGCCTGCCTGTCCAGCTTCGGCACAACGGGAGAAAAATCAATGCCATTATAGATCGCAAACATCGTCTGCGGGTCAAAGCCACGTGAAATAAGCAGCTGCGCCATGGCGTCGGATACGCCGATGTGATAGTCAAACATACGCAGCGCAACGGTGTTGATCGTGCCGTAGGTCAGCCGGTGCAGGGGTCTGCCCAGATAGTCGAGCCGGTAGTCGGAATGGACGGTCGTGACAATCGGCACCTGAATTTTCCGGCGCAGGACAGCGCCGGTCAGGTTCGCGCGCGCGCCGTGGCAGTGGACGATCTGAAAGTCCTCGGCGCGGATCATCTGCGCAAGACGGCCAATGGCCGTCTGTACGGACGCTTCCATGACGACCGTATCGATGCCGAGCTTCCGCGCGTCTTCGGCAAACTCTCCCTCGCGGAAGCAGACGAGCCGCACCTGTTCCGTTTTCCCAAGACCGTGCAGCAGCGACAGCACGTGCGTTTTTGCGCCGCCGACGTCGCCGCCGGAGATCAAATGCAATACCTTCATATCGGAACCCTCATTTTTGAATTGCCACTTGTTTCTTGCGGCAAGATACAGTAAAATAGGCAGGAATGTCTCCTGATATTATATCTGATTCCATGAGGCAAATCAACTGCAAACTCTTTGGGAGGTACTACATGAAACTGATCGATGAAAAAGGCCGTCTGTTCGGCAAGATCAATCTGATCGACCTGCTGGTCGTGCTGCTGATCGTTGCAGTTCTGGCGGCGGTCGTCTGGAAGCTCGGCGGCAGGAAGGCCGCAGCTGCCGTGACCGGCACGGAGAAAAAAGCCGTTTATACCGTAGAATTTGAGGATGTTCCCGCTGATATCGCGCACTTCGCCGAGACGCAGATCGGCAAATCCCTTGTCAACGACTCCAAGGTCATCGCTGCGTCCATCACCGATGTGCAGACTGAGGACTACGCCGGTGAAAACGGCCACCTGCGCCTGTATATCACTGTCGAGGCAAGCGCATCGTTTACCGGCAATGTCTACAAGGTCGGGCCGCAGGAGGTCCGCGTCGGCTATGAATACATCCTCAAGACGAGCGAATTTGAGCTGACGGGTCTGATCTCCGCGCTGGAGGTCACCGATGGCTGAAATGCTGGCTTCGAGCCTTCTGTGGCGGGTGCTGCTTGCCATCGGCGGCTGGTTTTCGGCGCTGGCGCATTCAAGCAGGATTTTCGCGTGGCTCGGCCGCACCTGGCGCGCAAGCAAAACGCGCGCATGGCTGCTCCGGCGGCTGTCCGCGTCCGACGCGCCGACGCGCGAGAGCTGGAGCGCGAAGCGCTTTGCGCGGCTGAACGCGCGGCTTGCCGCGCGGCACGGCCTGAAGGACTGTCTGGACGATTCGGTTCTTTGCCGCATCTGGCGCTTTTTCGTTCGCTGCGGCCAGAACAGCCGTCTGTTTTCGTGGCTGTTCTCTGACGGACTGCATGGCGTGATCTTATTTGCGCTTTCCATGTATGTCGTGATCGACTACGTGCTGCGCGATCTTCTGGCCGTGCCGGTCCTGTCGTCGTGCTGGGATGAGTGTCTGATGCTGCTGGCGCTTGGCTATGTGGTCTATGAGCGTCTTGGGCGCGAAACGCCGCTCAAAACGGGCTGCAATCCGCTCGATCTGCCGGTCTGCCTGTTTATTACGGTCTGCTTCGTTCTCATGAACGTCGTTACGCCATATTACTCCATCCAGATCTCCGGCTTCCGCGCGACTGTGCAGTATATGCTCTGGTTCTTCCTCATTACGCGGCTGGTGCACAACGACCGGGATTTCATGCGGATATATCTGGCGCTGGTCATTCTGGCGGCGGTCATTGCGCTGCACGGAATTTATCAGTATATCGCCGCTGTCCCCATCCCGTCCAGCTGGATGACGCACTCGGAATCCTCCGTGCGCACGCGCGTTTACTCGATCTTCGGAAGCCCCAATATCATGGGCGATTTCATGACGATGTTTGCACCGATGGCGGCAGGACTCGCCTATTACACGAAGAGCCGCAGATTGCAGGTGCTTGCATGGAGCTGCGCGTTCTGCATGTGCTTCGGCTGTCTGTTTACGATGTCGCGCGGCGCGTGGATGGCGCTGGCGCTTGCCATTGTGATCTTCGTGCTGCTGGTCGACCAGCGGCTGCTGGTGCTGCTGCTTGCGGCAGGGTGCGTCGCGTGTACGCTGCCGTTTGTGCGCAGCCGCATCGGCTTCCTGTTCACGTCTGATTTCGCGGAGGCCAACACCTCCGGCGGCCGCGCGGGCCGCAAGCTCGTCGCGATGACGCTTCTGGAGCAGCGCGGAAAAGCGACCGGCGTGGGCCTCGGCATGTTCGGCGGAGCCGTCGCCATGCAGAATCAGGTCATTGACCATCAGGAGTATTTCTACGTCGATAATTACTATCTCAAGCTCATGATCGAGATGGGCTACACGGGCCTCGCCGCGTTCCTGATCACCGTCCTCGGCTTCCTTGCAAACGGCTGCCGCGCGCTTTACCGCACGGCGCAGCAGAAAAAACAGGGCCTGTCCCGGCTGTTCCCGCTGTGCGCGGGGATTTTTGCCGGACTGTGCGGCGTTTTCGTTCATTGCGGATTTGAAAACATCTTTGAAGAGCCGTACATGATGGCCTATTTCTGGTCGCTGGCCGGGCTTCTGATGTGGGCGGGCTTCCTGCGGGAGGACAAGCAGGAGGTGCGCGCATGATGCCCGTGATCCTGGCTGTCCACTTCCCTGCCAAAAAGCTTGCAAAGCTGCGCATGGCCGCGATGCGGCTGGGCGCGAAGGTGCGCGTCGTGGAAAAATGGGAGTACCTGAACGCCGTCGGCGCCCTGACGGGCGATCTCGACAGCTTTGAGAGCTTTTATGACGGTGAGGATTTCCCCGGTGAGCTGCTCGTCTTCGCGCATTTTTCAGATGCGCAGTTGAACCTGTTTTTGCAGGCCATACGCGCAGCAAAGCTCCCGCCCGTTGCACTGAAAGCCGTCCTGACGGACGAAAATAAGGGCTGGAACGTGCTTGAGCTGCGCGAGGAGCTGCAAAAGGAGCATGAAGCGCTGCACTGACAATCATGCAGAACGGCGCCCTGTGCGCACGGCATATGAACAGCACCCCATTTGTTAGGCAAGTATGATAACATACTTGGTACTAAGAAATGGGGTGTTTTTCAATGCCAAAAGGAGCAGTCAATCGGCGCCATACGCCAGAGCGCAAGAGGACTGTGATCGGGCGCTTCTTCGGAGCACGGCAGCAACCGCAGGATCAAGGCAAAGCTGAAGGGCCTGCCGTCTGCGATCCGCAGGCAGCAGGCCCTTTCGGCTGCTTGAACAGGTTGTGTTCATAATTTTGTCTAACTTTTGGGGGACACTTCATTTTTGCCGCCTTGTACGGGGTCAGACAATTATTTATCCTTCTTGGCCTTCTTCTCTTTTTCCTTCTGCTCCTTGCGGGCAGCCAGAGCTGCGGCCTTCTGCTTGGCAGCTTCCTTTTCCGCCGTGTTGTTGGTGGAAACAGCAAACTTTGCAAACTCAACGCGGACGCGGTCGGTGGTCGTTTCGATGACGATGGAGTTGTCCTTGATCGAGACGATATCGCCGATGATGCCGCCGATGGTCGTGATATTGTCGCCGACCTTCAGCGAGTCACGCATCTGCTGCGCTTCTTTTTTGCGTTTGTTTTCCGGGCGGATCATAAAGAAGTAGAACACTGCGATCAGCACGACGAACATGAGGATCATGGACGCGCCGCCGCCTGCTGCACCGGTGGAATCCGCTGCGGTTAAGAAAAGGTACATGGTCTTTCCTCCATATTTGAATTTCGTTTATTATATCGTGTCTGCGGCAACATTTCAAGTCGGCGCGACAGGATTTCTGAATAAATTTCCGTTTTATATTTTTTCCGCCAACTTTTGCGAGTACTCCGCGCGGAAATCGCCGAAGGTCCCGGTGTCAAGGCTGTCGCGGATACGCCGGGTCAGCGTATTATAGAAATACAGATTGTGCATGACGGACAGGCGCATGGCGAGCATCTCCTCTGCCTTGAACAGGTGATGGAGATACGCGCGGGAATAGCGCCTGCAGACCGGGCAGACGCACTGCGGATCAATGGGGCCGTCGTCGCGCGTGTACTTCGCGTTTTTGAGGTTGATGCTTCCCTGCCATGTAAACAGCTTGGCGTGGCGCGCATTTCTGGCCGGCATGACGCAGTCGAAGAAGTCCACGCCGCGTGCGACGGATTCAATGATGTTCGACGGCGTGCCGACGCCCATCAGATAACGCGGCCTGTCTTTTGGCATATACGGCTCGACCGCCTCAATGATCTCATACATGACCTCAGTCGGTTCGCCGACGGCCAGACCGCCGATGGCGTAGCCCGGCAGGTCGAGCTTGGCGATCTCCTTCATGTGCCAGATGCGCAGATCCTTGAACGTCGCGCCCTGATTGATCCCCCAGAGCTGCTGACCGGGATTGACAGCGTCCGGCTCAGCGTTATATCGGGCAAGCGCCTCCTTGCACCGGGCAAGCCAGCGCGCCGTGCGCTCGCAGGACGCCTTGGCATACTGGTATTTTGCGGGGTTTTCCACGCACTCGTCAAACGCCATGGCAATATCGGAGCCGAGGTTCGACTGGATGCGCATACTCTCCTCCGGTCCCATGAAGATCCTGTGGCCGTCAAGATGGGACGCGAACGTCACGCCCTCCTCCTTGATCTTTCGGAGTCCGGCCAGGGAAAAGACCTGAAATCCGCCGGAATCCGTCAGGATCGGGCCGTCCCACGTCATGAATTTGTGCAGGCCGCCCATATCGCGCACGACCTCGTCTCCGGGCCGCAGATGCAGATGATAGGTGTTGGACAGCTCGACCTGCGTGCCGATCGTTTCCAGATCAGCAGCCGACAGCGCGCCCTTAATCGCAGCCTGCGTGCCGACGTTCATAAAAACCGGCGTCTGAACCGTCCCGTGCGGACAGGAAAATTCCCCTCTGCGGGCAGCGCCCTCTGTTTTCAATACTTTAAACATTGTTACCTCAACTTTTTAATAGATGAACATCGCATCGCCGATGTGTACGGGAGTCGGGAAAGTGAATAAACTGCACATGATCCTACTCCCTTTCATAGCGAAGTACGGCAGCCATGGCCACCGTACTTCCGGTTGAAATCACTTGCCATCAGGCGATGCCTTCCGCTTCTTTCGAATGCCGATATAAATATTCTGGCGCAATATCAATGTCACCGTCATTCCAGACAGTCACACCGTAGTCAATATAGACGCCCGCAAAGGTATGTTCATCGGCCAGCGGCGCAAAACCTGCATCTTTCAGCAAGGGTGTAAAATCAAAAACTTTTGCTTCGCCAGTTGTAAATCGGAGCCAGAGCCTATGACCGGGCAGCGGACGAACGCCGCAGACCTTGATGATTGGCTCCTGCTCCCCTGCATACGCAATTCCGTTAGAAATATACATAAGCGTTCCTCCTTATCTCAGCGGTTCGATTTTGCCGAACGGAATGTTCTGCACCGCCTTATTCCACGCGGCATAGAGTTCGTCCTCGTGGATGGCAGCCCAAGCCTGCACCAGCTTCAACTGTTTGACTGGAAGACTTCCCGCGATCAATTCGCCATCCACGCCAACAGAGGCTTCGTACTCGTTGTAATAAACATGAAAGTGCGGCTTGTGGTGCTTGTCAGTGTCGCTGAAAATCATCTTGATAACGATGTTATAAAATCTGCAAAGTTCCGGCATGATCTTCTCCTCGCTTTTTCCGTGTTCAAAATCGCATCATCATTTGCTCCGGTAATTCTATTATGCCATATTATTTTTCTAAGTCAACAATGAACGTTTTTCTTGAACGAAAAAGTTACGCCGATATCAATTCTTCCCGAAATGTTTTATCAACATCGGTCAACCGATGTTACCATATGGTATTTCGTGCTTACCAATTGGTAATATTGCATAATTTTAATCTATATAAGTAATGTTATTTTATACAAAATCACGATATGAACATCGCGTCGCCGAAGGAGAAGAAGCGGTAGCGTTCCTGCACGGCGATGTTGTAGGCGTTCAGGATCTTTTCACGGTCTGCGAATGCGGAGACGAGCATGACGAGCGTGCTTTCCGGCAGGTGGAAGTTTGTGATGAGCGCATCCATGGCCTTGAATTTGTAGCCGGGATAGATGAAAATATCCGTCCATGCGGAGGCTTCATGGAAATACCCGTTTTCGTCAGCCAGAGATTCCAGCGTCCGGCAGGAAGTTGTGCCGACGCAGACGATCCGCCCGCCTGCGCGTTTGGTTTCGTTGATGATATCCGCGGTTTCCCTGGAGATCATGCAGAATTCGGAGTGCATATGATGCTCCGTGATATCCGCAGCCTTGACGGGACGGAACGTGCCGAGGCCGACGTGCAGCGTGATATACGCTTCCTTAACGCCCTTGTCGGCGAGCTTGTCCAGCAGCTCCTGCGTAAAGTGCAGACCGGCTGTCGGTGCGGCGGCAGAGCCGTTGATTTTGGAATAGACGGTCTGGTAGCGTTCGCCGTCCTGCAATTCTTCCTTGATGTACGGCGGCAGAGGCATTTTTCCGAGCCGTTCCAGCACCTCAAGGAAGATCCCCTCATAGTGGAACTGCACGAGCTTGTTGCCGTCGTCCCTCTCCCCTACTACGGTCGCCGTCAGATCGCCGTCTCCGAAGGACAGCTCTGTCCCGGTGTGCGTCTTGCGGCCCGGCTTCGTAAGGCACTCCCAAACGCCGCTTCCCTGATCCTTGAGCAGCAGCACCTCGACCGCGCCGCCGGTCGGCACCCGATGGCCGAGCAGGCGTGCGGGCAGCACACGGGAGTTGTTCATGACCAGGCAATCTCCTGGCTGCAGAAGCTCAAGCAGGTCGTAAAAATGCCGGTGCGTGACCTCGCCCGTTTTCCGGTCGAGCGTCATGAGCCGGGACGCGTCGCGGCGCTCCAGCGGCGTCTGCGCGATCAGCTCCTCCGGCAGATCGTAATAAAAATCATGTGTTTTCAACAAATACAGCCCTTTCCAATACGCCGATTTTTTCCGCGATTCACATTGACAGGCAGGAATGAATATGATATGATGAGGCCGCTGGAATTCGCGGACATTTGTCCATCGTGCAAGAACATCTTGTTTCTGCACAAACCAAATGTATTATATTACATTCCAAAATGATATGCAACCGGAACTTTCCGGCGAGTTTGAGGATTGGAGCTTTCATCATGGAGAAATTCAGAGTTGGTATCATTGGCGCAACGGGCATGGTCGGGCAGCGGTTCGTGCTGCTGACGGCAAACCACCCGTGGTTCACCCCGGTCGTGCTGGCCGCCAGCGCGCACAGCGCAGGCAAGACCTACGCGCAGGCGATCGAAGGAAAATGGCATATGGCTGAATCAATTCCGGAAAGCGTCAAATCCATGATCGTGATGGACGCCGAGGCGGACGCGGAGGAGATCGCGAGGCAGGTCGACTTTGTCTTCTGCGCCGTCAATATGAAAAAGGACGAGATCAAGGCGCTGGAAGAGAAATACGCGAAGCTCGAATGCCCGGTCGTATCAAACAATTCCGCCCACCGCCACACGCCCGACGTGCCGATGGTCGTGCCGGAGATCAACGCCGACCACATCCGCATCATCGACGCACAGCGCAAGCGGCTCGGCACAAAGCGCGGCTTTATCGCCGTCAAATCCAATTGCAGCCTGCAAAGCTATGTCCCGGCACTGCACCCGCTGATGAAATACGGCGTGGAACAGGCGCTGGTCTGCACATATCAGGCAATTTCCGGCGCAGGCAGAACATTTGAGACATGGCCGGAAATGATCGACAACGTGATCCCCTATATCGGCGGCGAGGAGGAAAAGTCCGAGCAGGAGCCGATGAAGCTCTGGGGCCATATCGAGGGCGATAAGATCGTCAATGCGACGGAACCCAATATCACCGCGCAGTGTCTGCGCGTGCCTGTTTCGGACGGTCATATGGCGGCGTGCTTCGTTTCGTTCAAGGGCGAGAAGCCGTCGCTGGAGCAGATCAAGGCAGACTGGGCAGCGTTTTCGGGCCGCGCACAGGAATTGAATCTGCCGTCGGCTCCCAGGCAGTTCCTGCATTACTTTGAGGAAGCCGACCGTCCGCAGACGAAGCTCGACCGTATGCTTGAGGGCGGTATGGCCGTCTCCATCGGCCGTCTGCGCCCCGATACGCAGTACGATTACAAATTCGTCTGCCTGTCTCATAATACCCTGCGCGGAGCAGCCGGCGGCGCTGTTTTGCTGGCGGAACTGCTTTGCGCGGAAGGATATATCACAAGGAAATGATCCCGAAGGGAGCGATTCTTTGAAAAAGCCCGTTTTTGAAGGCGTCGCGACTGCGCTCGTTACGCCGTTCAAGCAGGGTACAGTCGATTTTGCCGTCATGAATCAGCTGCTGGATCTGCAGCTTGCCGCAGGCGTCGACGCGGTCGTCGTCTGCGGAACGACCGGAGAGGCCTCCACCATGACGGACAACGAAAAGCTTGCGCTGATCGCGCACACAGTCAAATACTGCGCCGGACGATGCAGAATCATCGCCGGAACCGGTACAAACGACACGGCTCACACCTTGCAGTTGAGCCGTGTCGCTGCGTCTATGGGCGTGGACGCCGTGCTGCTGGTGACACCCTATTACAACAAGTGTACGCAGGCAGGGCTGATCGCGCATTATACCGCGGCAGCCGACACCGTCCCCTGCCCCGTGATCGTCTACAACGTGCCGAGCCGCACGGGCGTGGACGTCTCGGTCGAGACGTGCCGTGCGCTCTGCGCGCATCCGAACATCGGCGGGATCAAGGAGGCCAGCGGCAGCGTCCCGAAGGCCATGCGCATTCTGGACGCCTGCGCGGAGGAGCTTCCGCTCTGGAGCGGAAACGACGATCTGACCGTACCGCTGATGGCGGTCGGCGCGAGGGGTGCGATCTCCGTTTTGTCCAATGTGCGGCCTAAGCTGACGCTACAGATGGTCCGCGCCTGTCAGACTGGCGAATACGCGCAGGCGGGACGGATCCAGACGGCGCTGATGGGGCTTGTAGACGCGCTTTTCTGCGAGGTCAACCCAATTCCCGTGAAGCAGGCGCTGGCGCTGGAGGGCATTCCGGCCGGTCTGCCGCGTTTGCCGCTGACGCCCTTGAGCGGTTCGCATCTGCCCGTTTTGGAACAGATGCTGTCCGCCATGCCGGAGCCATAAAGCACAAGGTTCACCATAATTTTTTTTGAAATAGAAGCCGCAAAAAGTTATTCACACTGTCAACAGATTTGTCAACACGCAAATTTCCCACATATTTCGACAAATACACGTCTTTTTGCCAGTATCTTTCAGGTTCGAAAAACGAAGAACTTTCACGACATAACGCACGGATATTGTTGACATAACGCATTTTATGCAGGAGTTTTTGCAGAACCGCTCGCAAAACGCCCGGCGTCCATGACTGGCCGCCGGGCGTTTTTTATTTGAGGGTTTCGCTGTGATTGAGAACGGAGACGCTGTAGAGGAACAGGACATCCTGTGAATCGAACGTCAGCCAGCGGCCAAGCCGCTCCGGCTGCACATAGCGGATATCGACCAGTGTGATCTTCGCATAGGCGCTGGTCAGAAGCGGCGCAAGGCTGCTTGCAAACGAATCGCGGAAGATCACAAGCTCGCGGTCCGTATCCGCACTGGGGTTCGTGATCGTGAGCAGGGATTTTGAGCCGGAGAGGAACACGGAGTACGGGTCCTCCCCTTCCAGCGCGGGCAGATTATAGACCGGCCCGGTGCTGTCCGTTTCATAATCGTAGACGGTGCAGCCGAGAAGCGTCTCACTCGTCAGATAGCGGAGCGTATCCGGTGCAAGCGGCAGAGCCGACTGTCCGCAGTAGACACCGTAGAATGGCGTGTCAGCCGTCACCGTATCATATTTCTCCGACAGTTTCACACCCATTGCTTCTGCTAATTGACTTGCAACCGGCACAATCGCCTCTTGTCTCCAGTGCAGATCAGTACGATAATAGCTGTTCAGAGACAGCACTGGCATCAGGTCGATTGCTTCCGCATAAGGCATATTCTTCTGAAGCAGCGCGGAAAACGCACTGTAGTCAAGCGACGGATAGCCGTTCTGCGCAGCAAGGAACGCGCCCTTGTCCGGGATCACGGCTTCATAGATTCTGGCATCTGTCCCGGACAGGTACGTTTCATAGATAGTCCGGAAGCGCTCTGCGGCATGGAGGACGGAGGACTCGTCCAACGGATATTCCAGCTTGGCGGCATAGCCGTCCGCAAGATAGATGCCGTTGTTATCCTTTTCGCGCAGCATATCCAGCAGAACAGCGGCCTTGAGCCGCCGGAAGCCGTCGCGCAGCGGGAACTGGTCGAGCGTATAGGATTCGAAATCCGTCATAAACGTGCCGTTCAGCACAGAAGCGGCCGTCAGCTCCGGCTTTTGCGCCAGCTTCCGGCGCTCACTCTGCGAAACCGTATCATCCGGCTTCAGAAGGCTCCAGACCAGAAATCCGAGCAGGAACGCCGCCGTCAGGCAGACGATTGCAAGATTCTTTCGTTTTTCCATGGGGCCTCCCCTCTAAAACCGGAAATACAGGAACGGATTGAACGAGCCGTCAACCAAGAAGGCCGCACAGACAGCCAGAAGCGCGGTCAGACCGACCGGCTCCAGAACCGCAAGCGCCGTTTTTCCTGCTCGGCTGCGCTGGACTGCTGCACACAGGCTTTTCGCAAGCGGCGTTGCGCCGGCAACGGCAAGCAGGAGCAGCACGGTGCAGCTGCGCAGCTCGTACAGGCTTTCCGCACTGACCAGCGGCAGGCCCCCGCCGCCGAACATGGCGCGGATGGACTGCGCGGCGTCCTGCACGCTGGATGCGTCGAACAGTACGAAGCCGAGCGTCACAAACAGGAGTACATAGACGTGGTTCAGCACGTGCAGCTTTTGAAGTCCACGCAGCAAAAACAGCTTTTCCGCCGTGAGCAGAACCGCGTACAGAAGACCCCACAGGACAAAATTCCACGCCGCGCCGTGCCACAGGCCGGTCGCGAGCCAGACGAGCAGGATATTCAGCAGCTGCCGGGCGCTCCCCTTCCGGTTTCCGCCAAGCGGGATATAGAGATAATCGCGGAACCACGAGCCGAGCGAAATATGCCAGCGCCGCCAGAATTCCGTGATGCTGCCGGACAGATAGGGGTACTGGAAGTTCTCCGGAAACCGGAAGCCGAAAATCCGGCCAAGGCCGATGGCCATGTCGCTGTAGCCAGAGAAATCATAGTAGATCTGCAGGGTGAACGCAATCGCGCCCAGCCAGTAATACAGGACCGACAAATCGGCGGACGCGCGGAAGCTTGACACCAGCTCTCCGAGCAGATTGGCAAGCAGGATCTTTTTCGCAAGGCCCAGAATGAAGCGCCGTGCGCCGGAGGCCGCCTCCGATACGCTGTGTTCGCGTGTTTTCAGCTGCACGGCGATATCGGAATAGCGGACGATCGGCCCGGCGATCAGCTGCGGGAACATGGCGATATATGCTGCAAGATCGATGAAATTCCGCTGTGCTGGTACTGTCCCGCGGTACACGTCCACGGTGTAGCTCAGGATCTGGAACGTATAGAAGCTGATGCCGACCGGGAGCGCAAGGCGCAGCAGCGGCGCGGACAGCCCGGTCAGCGCGTTCAGGTTTGCGATCATGAAATCGGCATACTTGAAATACGCAAGCGTCCCGAGGCTCAGGAGAACAGACAGGACCAGAAACAGCTTCGCCCGCCTGGTATCGCGGAAGCGCTCGATCAGCCGTCCGAAAATATAGCCTTGCAGGATGGAGACGAGCATGACCGGCAGATAGCGCGGCTCACCCCAGCCGTAAAACACAAGGCTCGACAGGAGCAGCACGCCGTTTTTCGCCCGTTTGGGTACGAGAAAGTAGACAAGCAGGACAGCGGGGAGAAAATAAAACAGAAACGGAACACTAGAAAACAGCATGGCGGCCCTTTCGGTTTACATAAATTAATTATTTCACGCCACGATCGGCTCGTCAGTGATGACAACAGCGCCAGAATACGCGGCCTGCAGCTTGTCGCGGAAGGTGTTGACGAGATCCTCCGCGCCGAAGCACGAGATCAGATAGTTGTCAACCGAAACGACGATCAGCTTGTCCGGGAAGCCGCACATCCACTGCTTGGCCATGATATAGTCCCGGATTTCCTTTGCCGCCTCATCCAGCTTCCCCGCGTCGGTCAGGCGCAACGCGCCGCAGGTGAAGGTATTGCCGTTCATCATGTGGAACAGCGACGCGCCGTCGTCCGCCATCGCGACGACGGATGCAGGAATGCTCAGCAGATATTCAACGTCGGACGCGTTTTCAAGACCGACCGTTCCGGGCTGGCCATCGGTCATGTTGGCTTCGGAATAATCGCCGCCCGCCGCAGGGAATTTTTCGTCTTCGGAATAGCTTGCCCAGACGGTGTTCAGGATGGTCAGCGCGTCGGGAATTTCCGACGCGTCTGGCTGCGCGCCAGACTTTGCCGCGCAGGCTGTCAGGGAAAGTGCCGTCAGAGCGGCCAGAAACATCGCAATCAGTTTTTTCATGTTGGAACTCCTTTGGAATCTTTTTTCTGACGCGGGAAAATCCCGCGTCATCCTACAGACGCGTTTTTGCACCGCAGGTTTTGTCAGTATAGGCGATAGTTGTGAACGTTTCGTGAATAATATGCGGGCAGGCACAAATTATGCCTGCCCGCGTGGTTCAGTGCTATTATTTTGTCAGATACCGGTGCAGCATGGCTGCGAGCTGGGCGCGGGTGGCGAGGCCGGAGGGGTTGAGCTTGCCGTTTGCGCCTTGCAGAATGCCCGTGCCGCAGGCCCAGCGCATGGCGGGCAGCGCGTAATTGGACACGGTCTGTGCGTCGCCGTGCCGTAGGGGCTGAACCGGTTGCGGGACGTGCCGTTCATCAGGCCGTTTTCGCAGACGTAGCGCACGTCGTAATAGAACCAGTCGACGCGGGAAACATCGAGGAAGTCCGCGTTCGGCGTGGGATCGAGCGCGGCGATGATCGCCGGGTTGAAGTCCCAGTGCGCCGTATAGCGGCGGTCGCCGGTGCTGCCTGTGCCAGGCAGATCGGTCACATCCCATGCGTTGGCGATGCGCACATAGGTCTTGCCGGAGAACAGCGCAAGCATATCGTTCCGATACTCCGCAAGCGCATGATCCAATGCCTCAAACCCCTGAACGATTTCAGAGAAATCGGCTGCGCTCCTGCGGAGCTGAACGGAGAAATTTTATATGTTACTCTTGCGGCGGTTACAGTCTGCGCAAAGCATCTGACAGTTTTCCGCAGTTGTCTTTCCACCCTTACTCCACGGCGTGATATGGTCAGCTTGCATTTCTTCTATTTCAAAATGTTTTCCGCATTTGGGGCAGATACCTTTTTGCCGCTCATAAGCTGCCCGTGCCATTTCAGGAGAGAAAGCACGAATATTTAGGTGCCGTTCCTGTCCATCAAAGAGATATTCATAAATGCCCTTTTGATTTGAAATATATCCATTGCGGTAGTCTTCGATCAGTTCAATGATACGAGATTCAAGTGCTTTGGGATCATATTTACCTGTGCCGTATTTATTGTAAAAGATACCCCATTCGAGTCCCTTCATCAGCTTGCTGCGATATTTGGGGAATGTAGCTTTTACCCAATTTATAACGGTCTGGAAATACAGCCACAGTTCATTACAGTTCGTGTCATGCTGGTGCTGTGACATATAATCTTCGATTTCAATACCTTCACGGGCAGAAATCCACTTCAAGGCGGTTTCAAGATAGTCTTGACGGATTGCGGAGCCATTCAAATAGTCACCGGCAATTTGGTAAGCCGGGCACATGGTTTTGCTAAAATATTTTTTTGCTTCGGTCAGCCATTCGCCTGTGTAAATCGCATTTCGTAATTCCTGCGTTGTCAGTTGTTCTCCTGCAATGTTGATGATTTTGAACCAGTCTAACTTTTCCTTATCCGTACCCTCACAAATATAAATCATCAGAGGATAGTCCATGATCTGCTGCTGTTCCGTATGCGTCAGATTGGCAAATGTAAGATGGTTGATAGAGAAGTCACCTTGAACATATTGGCAGATGCTTATTGTTCTCTGCTGACCATCAAGCACTTCAAAATTGCCATCATCATTTTTAACCCAGTACATCACGTTCAAAGGAAAATTCTTTGTGATGGTACGGATAACTTCGTCACGTTGTTTGTCTTTATAGATAAATTCCCGCTGAAAAGCTGGGCGGATATTCAGCCTTCCATCGTATCCCACGACACCGTTCTCAGCACTGTCCTTGTATCCTGCAACTACTTCTCGCACAGGAATCTCATGTAGTTTGATTTTCATACATACTCTCTACTTTCTGCGAATAGTCAATCGCACATAAGTGATTTTTCCGTCAATCTTCCCCTCGGCATTTTTGATCAACCCTGGGATTGCCGTTGCATACGAATTGTGATCCGTCGATATAATTTCCTGCCGTTCAGAACCGGACGAATCACGTCGTCGTGTGAGTTGTCGGCTTGCGTCTGACGAGGATACGGAAGTACGGCTGCACCGTCCGCCGTCCCGTTCTCTCTCTCTCTCTCTCTCTCTACATTAACAGAATGTGAACAATCAGGAAAAGAGTAAACAAGGTCTTTGCCGTCAGTACCTTTTCTGAACGCTACGATTTCAAATTGGTCAGGGTTATATTGCGACAAGAACGTGATTGGAACACCCATGACGCCATAATAATCACAGGGAATATCTACTGTTCTGTCAACATTGATAGCGTCGTAGTTATCGTATTTGGGATATAACTCTGGCGAGTAGTTCCTGAATAGGGGCATATTTTCGTGCCTTTTTTCGATATCAACATTTGTGAACCAGCAAATGTTTCCCATCCGCCGCCATTTCTGTCCATGCTCATCAATCTTAAAATCAGTTTTCTTAATCTCGTAAGAATCGGGTACTTTGAACCAAAAATGTCCACTATTATACCCCAGCCATAATCTGTTTTCAGCAATCATCGGAAAAATCTCTTTGTATGTGACAGCATTCATATTTCCAATGATTATAAAGTATTTTCTGTATTCTTCAAGTAACGTAATATACTCGCGGAACAGGGAGAACGGTGGGTTTGTTACCACCACGTCAGCTTCTCTTAGCAACTCTACACACTCTGGGCTTCGGAAATCTCCGTCACCATTAAGAAGTGTCATAGTATTCTTTCTGTTTCGCATAAGATATTCGACATCCGCAAGATCTGCCCGCCCATCGTTGTTTTCGTCTGTCACCTCGGTGATTTCTACTCGATAGGGTCTCCGAGTGCTACAAACCAATGGAGTTGTGTCGGTGTCTGGAACAAATGCAAGCTGTCCAGCATTGTCAACATAGTACTCAAATTCGTCTCCGACCACGGGTGATGTTGCATAGCAAGTTGTTACCAATTTCTTCAACCTCAAAGTGTTGAAATTCATGGCAAAGTACTTAAAGAAGTTACTCTCGTAGGGATCATCGCAGTTGCACAAAACTGTTTTGCCAGCAAAGAAACTCCGGTAATGCTTGAGTTCCTTTTCAATCAGCGAAAGTTGCGTGTAGAACTCGTCCTGTTTGTTCCTTGCAGAATCATGTAGATTGCTATTTCCCGCCATTATCTGTCACCACCTTCTTCGGTAAAAGAAAATATTTCCACAACATCATCAAGCCCACATCCGAGATAGTTGCAAATCTTTGCAAGGGCTTCCATGGAAACTGGCATCTGTTTTCCCATTTTTGCGAGCATATTTGTACTAATGCCTGTTTGCTGCCGCATCTCGGTTTTCGTGATTTTTCTATCTATCAACAATTTCCATAACTTGTCGTAGCTGTAAATCATCATGGTGCCCTCTTTTTGCATTTTGCTTTTATAATCTTAGCACAGAATCTCCCAAAACGCAACAAATTATTGCATATTGAGATATGTTTTGTCCGAGTGGCAGTAAGTACAGCGAATATTTGTACCTTTTTCCACGGTAGCAAAACAAGCATTGTGATTCCAGCAAAGAAGTTCATTATAGCGCAAACAGATTTTACTACGTGGTGCTTCTTAAATCTGTGTTTCCCATGCGCTGAGCAGTAGCTATTTTTGCACTTCTACACCAGAACACACGTATAGGTGAAGTCTGATATGCTTGCTTTTGAACAATGCCCCATAGAGAGAAAAACAAGTGATTTTCGACCCTTATACTATTTTCTGATTAAATTCTTTAATTAGAAAGGTTCCGCCTTTGGCGTAACCGATTCCGTGATTTTGATAAAATCACGGAATCGCGTCTCATAATGATCTTCATTTTAAAAACTCCCATTCCATGAATGAAAGTTTTTAATTGAATATCAGTATTAGATGTACAAAACAGGCGGCACTCAGCTTCAGCTGGGTGCCGCCTGTTTTGTTGTCCAATCCTGTTTAGCAGATGCCGATTGTGTAGTTTTCTCAAATTACTGTCTTATCGGCACACGGCAATCGGCCGCCGTTTTGTTGTTCAAAAGGGTCTGGTTTCGAGATCCATAAAATCGTGGATCACGTCGAGTATGTGGATGGGTTCGAGCTGCTGATCGGTACAGAGTTTTGTCAGCCGGACGACGCCGGAACGGTTGTTGGAAAAGGGCGCGGTGATTGCAATGGTCGTCCAGCAGCCGCTCAGGTACTGCTGGCCCAGAATGCCGTATGCATAAAGCATTCTTGCCGCGCCGTGCGCCTCGTAGAGCACGTACCGGTAAGCGGATTCCGGAACCTCGCTGACCGGGTCTGCCGAAAGCGTGTCCAGCTTGTCCCACTCGGCTGAGATCCGAAACGCGGTCTGTAAAAGCGAAACAGCTTCCTTTGCAAGCTCCTGTGCACGCGGGTGCAGCGTCTGAAGCTCCGCAAGCAGCGCGTCCGCGCTGAATAATCCGCGCGCATCCGCGTATTCCGGCCCTGAAATCAGCTGGGCCGGTGAAATCGAGAGGCTTTTCGCAAGCTCCTCGATGGAATCCGAGCGCAGGCATTTGTCCCCCTTCAGATATTCCTGAAAGGTCGAACGCGGAATGCCGAGTTCCTTTGAGAATTCCAGCTTCGTCTTTCCAGCCGCGTTCATTTTGCGCTGTAATGTGGCTGCAATGTTTTTCTCTATCTGCATATACAAAGCCACCTCCTCACTACAAAAAATGATAGGAAGGAGGATGCCTCCGGTAAATGCCGCCTTCCCGGCAAAACTGCCAGCTTTCCGGCATGGCAGAAAATGCAGCGCCCGCCTGGGCCGGAAATGTGCCGCAGGCGGGCAGAAGAATTTATTTTGTGCCGAAGATGCGGTCGCCCGCGTCGCCGAGGCCGGGGACGATGTAGCCGTGCTCATTGAGCTTCTCATCGACTGCGCCGCAGTAAAGCTCAACATCGGGGTGCTTTTTCGTGATGAGCTCGATGCCCTCGGGAGCAGCAACGAGAACCATGAGCTTGATGTTGTGGCAGCCGCGCTTCTTCATTTCGGCGATCGCCGCGTCTGCAGAGCCGCCGGTGGCGAGCATGGGGTCGACGATCATGATATCGCGCTCGGCGATGTCCTTCGGCATCTTGCAGAAGTAGACGTGCGGCTCAAGCGTTTCCTCGTCGCGGAACATACCGATGTGGCCGACACGGGCAGACGGAACCATGCGCAGAACGCCGTCGACCAGTCCAAGACCGGCGCGCAGAATGGGCACGACTGCAATTTTCTTACCGGCCAGCGTCGGCTCCTCCGCCGTGCAGATCGGCGTTTCGACCGTCTTGGTGGTGAGCGGCAGATCACGGGTGGCCTCATAGGTGATGAGCATCCCGATCTCGCTGACCAGCTCCCGGAAATCCTTGACGCTGGTGTTTTTATCGCGCATGATCGTCAGCTTGTGCGCGACGAGCGGATGATCCATGACGTGTACGTGTTCTCCAAATGCTTTCGTGCTCATGATGTTGCTCCTTTGTCTTTTCTATTATTCAATTATTTTTTCAAATAAAAGTCCTTGTCATGCTGCCGCGTGCGCTCTGCCTGCGCCTGACGCAGATAATTGGGCGTCAGCGCGGCGGCGTCTGCCGGTTCGCCCGCGGCGATCTTTTCCATTGCGGTCAGCGCCACGCCGGAGGCCCTTTGCTGGCGCAGATGCTCGGGAAGCAGCCGCAGCGGCAGATTCTCCTCCTTCAATGTGTCAAAAACGAGCTTCGCGCCGTCGCCGGCGAGATACACAGGGCCGGGAATATTTTTCAGCTCCTGCGACAGCTCTGAAATTGCGATTGCGCGGTCCTCCGTGCGGCGCAGGAGCGCTCCATCGGTCCAATTGAACAGCGCGTTATAGATTTGCCCCTTCCGCGCGTCCATGCAGGCGCAGTAAACGCCGTCGGCGCAGGCTGCGCCGCGCACCATGGCCTCCAGCGTCGAAACGCCGTAGAGCGGGAGCTGACGGCCCCACGCGAAGCCCTTGGCACAGGCCATGCCGATGCGCACGCCCGTAAAGCTGCCTGGCCCGGCGGCGACGGCGACAGCGTCGATATCCTGTGGGGTCAGATCACAGCCGGAGAGCATATTTTTTGCCAGCTCCATCAGCGTTCTGCTGTGGGTCTGGCCGGAATTCTGCATATATTCCGCAAGCAGGCAGCCGTCGGACAGCAGCGCCGTACCGGCTGCCTTCGCAGAGGATTCAAATGCCAGCAGCTTCAAATCGGCTCCCTCCTTCGATGGTGATGCGGCGGGTATCGGGTTCAAGCGGGTCTTTCTCGATGGTGATATGAATTGCGTCCCGCAGTGCGTCTTCTACGTTTTCGCTCCACTCGACGGCACACACGCCGCCGCGTGCAAGATAATCCTCCCAGCCGATGTCGAACAGCTCGTCCGAGGAGCCGAGGCGGTACATATCGAAATGGAACAGCGGGATGCGGCCCGTCAGGTATTCATTGACAATGGTATAGGTCGGGCTGGTCACGAGATCTGTGACACCGAGGCCCTGCGCAATGCCGCGCGTGAGGGCCGTCTTTCCTGCTCCCAGATCGCCGAAATAGGCGATCACATCGCCCGGCAGGAGGCGCTTTGCCAGTCTTTGTCCAAGCGCCTGCGTTTCGTCCGCGCTGTGCGTGGTGATCTGCATACCAAAGCCCCCTATCTGCCCCATTTTATATCTGCCGCATTATAACACAGAAATCAAGTAAAATCAATTCAAAATCATACCAAAACCACGGCAATTTGAAAATCGTGGTTTACTTATTCGTCCTTTTTTGATACAATGTAAAATTGAATTAGGATTCCTTTTTTCAAGCTTTATTTTCGCATTCAAAGGAGGCGGCTTTATGCACGGGATATGGAAAGCGATCGGCAGCTTTGTCCGGCGCGCAGATATGATCCTTCTGAGCCTTTGTATTGCCGCCAGCGTCTTCGGCATTGTGGTCATTTCCAGCGCAACAAACGTCAAGGGCAGCGCGCAGTATGTCCGCACGCAGATCCTTGCGCTGGTTCTTGGTATTATTTTATATGTCTTTTTCACGCTGGTCGACGTCGATATCATTGCCGAGCGGCGCGAGCTGCTGCTGATCTTCTCGGCGATCTTCATTCTTCTGCTGTTCCCCTTCGGCGATACCCGAAGCGGCAACCGTTCCTGGCTGGCGTTCAGCTTCCTGCCGTTTTCCATCCAGCCTGCGGAGATCTGCAAAATTCCGTTTATCATGATCCTGGCCAAGACCATGAGCATCCGGCAGAACAAGATCTCGCATATCTCAACGGTCCTGCGGCTCGCAGTCATCACGGTCTTCATGTTTGGCCTGATCGTCGTAGCGTCGGAGGATCTGGGTGTTGCGCTGCAGTATCTGTTTATTTTCGTCATTATGGCGTTTGTCGGCGGCGTGAGCCTTTTGTGGTTCCTCGGCGCGTTTGCGGTGCTGCTTGTAGCTTCTCCATTTTTGTGGCAGTTTCTCAGCTACGACCGGCGCAGCCGTATCTGGGTGCTGTTTGACCCGCGCATCGACCCGGCGGCGCAGGATCAGCGCTACCAGATGAACCGCAGCCTGCGCGCGCTTCAGAACGGCGGGATCACCGGGCAGGGACTGTACCACGGGACGATGGTGCAGAGCGGCACGATCCCCGCGCAGCATACCGACCTGATCTTCTCCTCTATCGGCGAGGAGCTCGGCATGCTCGGCTGCATGGCAGTTCTCATTCTGCTGACGGCCATCATCATCCGTATCATCTATGTCGGCATCAAATCCGGCAACTATATGAACCGGCTCATCTGCGTCGGCATCGCTGGCATGCTGACGGCGCAGGTGTTCATCAACATCGGCGTGTGTATCGGCCTTGTGCCGGTCATCGGCCTGACGCTGCCGTTCTTTTCCTACGGCGGCAGCTCGCTCGTCACAATGTTTTTCGCCATGGGCATTGTATCCGGCATCAATATGCGCCCAGCGCCGGACAGCAGCGCACGGTATATCCGGCCTCCGCTTTCAGCATAAGCGGCACCAGACAATTCTCTTTGAAAGGAGTTATCAACATGAAGGTTATTTTAACACAGGATGTAAGAGGTCAGGGCAAGCGCGGCCAGATGATCGAGGTATCTGACGGCTATGCACGCAACTTCCTGCTGCCGCGCAAGCTTGCGCAGGAAGCAACCGCAGACAACATCAACACCATGCGCATGAACGACAAGGCCACGCAGGAACGGCAGGCCAAGGAGCGCGCGGAAGCGCTCGAGCTGCGCAACCGCATGAAGGATATGACCGTCGTTGTCACCGCGAAGGGCGGCGGAGCAGGCCGCCTGTTCGGCTCGGTCACGAACACGGAGGTTTCCGAGGCGCTTGCAAAGCAGGCTGGCGTCCAGCTGGACAAGCGGAAGATCGTTCTGGACGAGCCGATCAAGTCGGTCGGCGTTTACACCGTCAAGTGCAAGCTCGGCTATGAGATCAACGCAGAACTCAAAATCGAGGTCAAGGAAGCCTAAGTGCGCCTGACCATCATTTCCCGGAAGGATGTGAACATCTATGGATGAGGAACTGCTTCAGCGGCAGGCCCCGCAGGCACTGGAGGCGGAGCAGTCCGTACTCGGCTCGATGCTGATCGACGAGCGCTGCGTGCCGGACGTGGTCGGTATGCTGCAGCCGGACGATTTCTATCTCCGGCAGAACCGCGAGATCTACGAGACGATCTATACGATGTTCAACTTCTCGGAAAAGATCGACCCCGTTACCGTACTCAATAAAATGAAAGAGCGCGGCGTGTATGACGAGCAGCGAAGCTATGATTACATCGCGCAGCTGTTGAAGATCACGCCGACCGCCGCCAATGTCAAGCAGTATTGCACGATCGTGCATGACAAGTCGCTCCTGCGTGCGCTGGCGACTGCGTCGTCGGAGATCACGGAAATGGTCTACGACGGCGTCGGCACGGCGCAGGAAATGCTCGAGGTTTCGGAGAAAAAGATTTATTCGCTCCGGCGCGGCAACACTGGTGACAGCCTGCAGCACATCGGCAAGGTCATGATCAACGTCTACGACCGGTTGGAAGAGCTGGCGGCCTCCGGCAGCGAGATCCCCGGTCTGTCTACCGGACTTCACGATCTTGACCGCAAGATCAACGGCCTGAACAAGACTGACCTGATCCTGATCGCAGCCCGTCCCGGTATGGGCAAGACGGCTATCGCGCTCAATATCTGCCTGAACGTGGCGAAGACCTATGAAAAGACTGTCGCGTTCTTTTCGCTCGAAATGTCGCGCGAACAGCTGGTCATGCGTCTTCTTTCCACGGAAAGCTTTGTTGAAAACCAGAAGCTTACGACCGGTCATCTGGATGAGGAAGACTGGGGAAAGCTCTCTATCGCCTCGTCCGCGCTCAGCCAGACGGATATCCGCGTGGACGATAACCCGGCTATCACGGTCGCGGAGATCAATGCAAAATGCCGCCGGCTCGACAATCTGGGGCTGGTGCTGATCGACTATCTGCAGTTGATGACTGCTGCCGCGCCCGGGAAATCCGGCGATAACCGCGTAACGGTCGTCAGCGATATTTCCCGTGCGCTCAAGATCATGGCAAAGGAGCTGAATGTGCCGGTCATCTGTCTCAGCCAGCTGTCCCGTGCCAACGAATCGCGTACCGACAAGCGGCCGATGCTGTCCGATCTTCGCGAATCCGGCGCTATCGAACAGGACGCAGACTCCGTCATGTTCCTCTACCGAGACGAATATTACAATCCCAACACGCAGGACAAGAACATTGCCGAGTGCATTGTTGCGAAAAACCGTCACGGCGAGACCGGAACGGTCAAGCTGCAATGGCGGCCGCAGTTCTTTACGTTCTCCGATCTGGAATGGAAGCATGACGGATAAAATTCTTTCGTGGATGCGCGGGCAGTGCATGACGCAGCCGGGCGATACCGTGATCTGTGCCGTTTCCGGCGGCGCGGATTCCGTCTGTATGCTGCATGTTTTGTTGTCCTTACGGAATGCGCTCGGCATTACGGTCGAGGCGGCGCATTTCAATCATCAGCTGCGCGGCGAAGAATCAGACCGCGACGAGGCGTTTGTCCGTACGCTCTGCGCCGAACTGGGCGTCGTGCTCCATGTTGATAACGGTGATGTACGCGCCCGCGCGGCAAAGACGCACGAATCCGTTGAGGAAGCGGCGCGTGCGCTTCGCTACGCGTTCTTCTCTTCCCTGCCAGGTTTAATTGCAACGGCGCACACGCAGGACGACAATCTGGAAACGGTGCTTTTAAATCTCACGCGCGGCACCGGTCTTGCCGGACTCTGCGGCATTCCGCCGACGCGCGATTCGTTCATCCGGCCCATGCTTGCCGTCTCCCGTGCGGAGATCGAGGCGTATCTCGCGCAAAACGGACTTTCCCATGTGACTGACAGCACCAATTTTCTTCCGGACGCACGGCGCAACCGCCTGCGGCAGTCTGTCATCCCGCTTCTCAAAGCGGAGAATCCATCCCTCTGTGAAACGGCGTTTCGTATGTGCCGGCTTCTGGAGGCGGACGAAGCGCAGCTTTCTGCGCAGGCAGAGGCGGCGCTGCGGCAGGCCCGGCTTTCGGATGGGATCCGGTGCAGCGCCCTTACCGCGTATCCGGCGGCCGTCCGCACGCGCGCTGTCAAGCTGCTGCTCGGCGAAATTCACGCGTCGAAGCTTTCAGAGCGGCACATCCGCGCCGTTGACCGGCTTCTGTTTTCTGAATGCCCCTCTGCCCGTGTATCGCTGCCGGGCGGATTTTCGGCGCAGCGGGAATACGACCGGCTGCTTCTTACTGCCGGCTCCCCTGCCGCATTCGAGCCGGTCACGCTTCTGGCCGGGGAATCCGCCGTTCTTCAGCCGCTCGGGCTCCGTGTTTGCTGCGAATGGCAAGAAAATTTTTCAGAAATTCAAAATACACTCTCCACTTTTGCCGTAAAGTGTGATACGATAGGCTTAACTACACAGATCCTGTTCCGTCCGCGGCGAGCGCACGACGAAATGCGCGTCTCCGGGGGCCGGAAAACGCTGAAAAAGCTCATGATCGACCGCAAGATTCCTCTGGACAGGCGCAGCCTGCTCCCTGTGGCTGCGGACGAGCATGGAATTCTCGGCGTCTACGGGATCGGCGTCAATCTTGATCGTGCAGCCGCCTCTGGCGACCGCGCGGTCATCATCAGAATAGAAGAATTAGAGAAAGAGGATTCGCTGTATGATTAACAAATCTGATATGCTTCAGGACATTGAACGCGTTCTTGTTTCCGAGGAGGAGATCCACGCACGGATCAAGGAGGTCGGTGCGCAGATCGCGGAGGATTACCGCGGCAAGTGCCCGATCCTTGTCGGCGTGCTCAAGGGCGTCGTCCCGTTCTTTGCGGAAATGGCCAATGCCATCAGCATTCCTGTGCAGGAGGACTTCATGTGCATCACCTCCTTTGAGGGCGGTACGGAATCCACCGGCAAGCTGACGTTCCGCAAGGATATCGATCACGATATCGAAGGGCGTCATGTTCTGATCCTTGAGGATATCATCGACTCCGGCAGCACGCTCAAAATGATCTGCGAGATGTTCCGTGAGCGCAAACCCGCATCCATTAAGATCTGCACGCTGCTCGACAAGCCCACGGGCCGCAAGGTCGATCTGAAGCCGGATTACACCTGCTTCACCGTTCCGCCCGCGTTTGTCGTCGGCTTCGGTCTGGATTACGAGGATTATTACCGGAACCTTCCGTTCGTCGGCGTTCTGAAGCCCTCCGTCTATCAGGATCAGTAAGCTGATCTTTCTATCTATTCTTTCAAAAGGAGATACTCCGTGAATCAACAGCCCAAAACCGTACAGACGATCATTCTGATCGCGATTCTGGCGCTGGTGCTTGTGGTGATCTCTTCGTCCCTGCTCACGCAGAACAGCAGCAGGCTTGCCTATTCCGACGTGCTCGACCTGTTCGAAAATGAACGGGTCGAGTCGTTCGTTTTACAGGGCGACACGCTGACCATGACGCTGTATGCCAGCGATACGGCGCAGGCAGGCACGGCAGCCGCCAGGATCGGCGACATTGAGACATTCCACAAGGACCTCGACGAGACCATTGCCGCGCAGAGCGCGTCCGGCATTCTCAAGTCCTACAACTACCTTCCAGCCGCTAATTCTATCTGGCGGTCTGTTCTTCCCTATCTGATCGTCGGCATTGCACTGCTGTTTGTCTGGTTCATTCTGATGAACCGCTCCGGCGGCAGTCCGAATGCCATGGCGCAGTTTACACGCGCAAACGCCCGCTTCGGCGTTCCGAACGGCGAAGCCGTTACCTTCAAGGACGTTGCAGGCGCGGATGAGGAGAAGGAAGAGCTTTCCGAAATCGTAGAATTCCTGCGCGACCCGGATAAATTCAGACAGCTTGGCGCGAAGATCCCCAAGGGCGTTCTGCTGGTCGGCCCTCCGGGCACCGGCAAGACGCTGCTGGCAAGAGCTGTCGCCGGTGAGGCAAACGTCGCGTTTTTGTCCATTTCCGGCTCCGATTTTGTCGAGCTTTATGTCGGCGTCGGTGCAAGCCGTGTGCGCGACCTGTTCGATCAGGCCAAGCGTGTTGCGCCCGCTATTGTATTCATTGACGAGATCGACGCGGTGGGCCGTCAGCGCGGCGCAGGTCTTGGCGGCGGTCACGACGAGCGCGAGCAGACGCTCAACCAGCTGCTCGTGGAAATGGACGGCTTCTCTGCAAACGAGGGCGTGATCGTCATCGCGGCGACCAACCGCAAGGATATTCTCGACCCCGCCCTGCTTCGTCCCGGACGGTTCGACCGGCAGATCTATGTCGGCGCGCCGGACTGGCGCGGAAGAGCGGAGATATTGCAGGTCCACGCACGCAAAAAGCCGCTGGCAGACAATGTCGATCTGCCCGCCATCGCAAAGGCGACCGCCGGCTTTACCGGCGCCGATCTTGCGAATCTGCTGAACGAGGGTGCACTGCTTGCTGCGCGGAACGGCAAAGCCGCCATCACGCAGCAGGATCTGGAAGCTGCCATGATCAAGGTTATTGCAGGTCCGGAGAAAAAGAGCCGCGTCGTCAGCCACTCCGAAAAAATGCTCACTGCCGTCCATGAGGCCGGACACGCCGTGTGTATGTATTGTCTGGACTCGCAGGATCCCGTGCACCTGATCACCATCATCCCCCGCGCACAGGCGGGCGGTATGACCATCAGCCTGCCGCAGGATGACAAATCCTACGCTTCGCGCAATGAAATGTTCGAGACGGTCGTCTCCTTCCTTGGCGGACGTGTTGCGGAAGCGTTGAAGCTGTGCGATATCTCTACCGGCGCTTCGAACGATCTCCAACGTGCAACAAAGCTTGCGCGGGATATGGTCGCGACCTACGGAATGTCGGACGCGATTGGCCCTGTCTCCTATTCGTCGAGTCAGGAGGTCTTCATTGGCCGGGATTACGAAAAAACGAAGCCCTATTCCGAAGCAACGGCAGGCGAGATCGACGTGCAGGTGCAGTCGATCATGCGCGAGGCATACAAGCGCTGCGAGGAGATCCTGACCGCGCATTCGGAACGGCTGGATAAGATCGCGGGCTTCCTGATGGAAAACGAAAATATGAACCGCGCTCAATTTGAGGCGGTCATGCAGGATGAAGCATTGGATGCTCCCAAATCGTAAGGAACCAGCTTGCGCGCCGCAGAGACTGCGGCGCGCAAATCATTTGGAGGACATATGTATTACCGCTCCCTGAACGCGTATCTGCGCGAGACATTCGGCTGCAAGGTCTATAAGCTGGCGCTTTCCGCCGGATGCACCTGTCCGAACCGCGACGGGACGCTCGACGCACGCGGCTGCATCTTTTGCAGCGGAAGCGGTGAATTCGCCGCCTCCGCCGCGCTCCCGGTTTCTGAACAGCTTGCCCAGGCCAAACGCCTTGTCGCGGCAAAGGCCGGGCCGGATGCCCGATATATCGCCTATTTTCAGGATTACAGCAATACCTATGCGCCCGCCGATCAATTGAGGCCGCTGTTTCTGGCCGCAATCGACCGGGATGAGATCTGCGCGCTGTCTATCGCGACCAGACCGGACTGCCTGCCGCCGGAGATCCTCGCGCTGCTCGCGGAGCTGCGGGAAAGGAAGCCTGTCTGGGTCGAGCTTGGCTTACAGACGATCCACGCATCCACTGCGCGGTATATCCGGCGCGGCTATCCCCTTTCCGTGTTTGACAATGCCGTCCGGCAGCTCAAGGCGCTGGATATCCATGTGGTCGCGCATATGATCCTTGGACTTCCCGGCGAAACACCGGAGATGATGGTGCAGACCGCACGCTACATCGGTCAGAGCGGTGCGGACGGCATCAAGCTCCATCTGCTGCACGTTTTGTCCGGGACAGACCTTGCTGAGGACTACGCCGCCGGAAACTTCGAAACCATGACGCTGGATGCGTATCTGTCCGTACTGGAAGATTGTCTGCGCGTGCTGCCGCGCGAGCTGGTCATTCACCGTATGACCGGAGACGGCGCGAAGCGCAGCCTGATCGCTCCCATGTGGAGCGCAGATAAAAAGCGGGTCCTGAATGCGCTCAACCGCCGGTTCCTGTCCGACGATCTGGAACAGGGTTCGGCGCTGCTGCTCTGAACGTTTCTTCGATTCTGAATATTTTTCGAAAATGTCGAATAGAAAAATGATTGACAATCGTGAAAAAGCGTGTTATTCTGATTCAAGAGTAACGAATGCGGGCGAAAAAGCCCGCATTCACGTCGTTTTCGATATTCTTGTTCCAGAATATCGAACTTTGGCGAACTTAGTTCGACTATATCGGAGGAAAGAGAACATGAAAAAAGAAAACCTGTTCGTCATTCTGACCGGTGTTGTCATCGGCATCGCAGCACTCGTGCTGACGGCGCTCGGCAACCCGGCCAACATGGGCTTCTGCATCGCGTGCTTTGAGCGCGACATCGCAGGCGCTGTGGGTCTGCATTCTGCTGCCAAGGTCCAGTATGTCCGCCCGGAGATCATCGGCCTTGTGCTTGGCAGCTTCCTGATGGCGCTGGCCTCTAAGGAATGGAAAGCCAGAGCCGGTTCGTCTCCCGCGCTCCGCTTTGTGCTCGGCGCATTCGTCATGATCGGCGCGCTGGCCTTCCTCGGCTGCCCGCTGCGCATGGTGCTGCGTCTGGCTGGCGGCGATCTGAACGCCGTTGTCGGTCTGGCCGGCTTCGCCGCCGGTATCTTCCTCGGCACGATCTTCATCCGCAAGGGCTTCACGCTTCAGCGGAACTACGCCACCAAGACGCTCGACGGCACGGTGCTGCCCGCTGTCATGGTCGGCCTGCTGATCCTCTTCCTGGCTGTTCCCACGCTGTTCAAGCTCTCTGAGGAGGGCCCCGGCTCCAAGCACGCCCCGTTCCTGATCGCGCTGCTGATCGCGCTGGTTGTTGGCACGCTGGCACAGAAATCCCGTATCTGCATGGTCGGCGGTCTGCGCGACACGATGATGTTCAAGGATATGCACCTGCTGTGGGGCTTCATCGCCATTTTCGTCACAGTCCTCATCGGCAATCTCTGCCTGCATAAATTCAATCTCGGCTTCGCCGGACAGCCGGTTGCACATTCCGACCATGTGTGGAACTTCCTCGGTATGCTGCTCGCGGGCTGGGGCTCGGTGCTGCTGGGCGGCTGCCCGCTGCGTCAGCTCATTCTTGCCGGCAGCGGCAACGCGGATTCTGCCGTTACGGTGTTCGGCATGATCGTCGGCGCTGCGTTCGCACATAACTTCGGCCTTGCCGGAAGCGCGGCCTCCGAAAGCTCTGCGGGCGGCGTTTCCACCAATGGCCGCGTCGCAGTGGTGCTCGGTATCGTGATCGTGCTGGTGATCTCCATCGTAAACAGCATGAAGAAGCAGGAGGCGCAGAAAAATGGTTGATGCAAGAGGCTATCTCTGCCCCATGCCCGTCGTGATGGTGCAGAACGCGATTAAGAAGGACAATCCCGCTGCATTGGAAGTTCTCGTCGACAACGAAACTGCCGTTGAAAACATCAAGCGCTTTGCCGCGCACAGCGGCTATCAGGCGGCTGCCCGTGAAGACGGCGCCGATTATCACCTGACACTCACGAAGAAATAAGCAATACGCAAAACAAAAAGCCGTGAAATTCCGATGGGACATTCGGAGTTTCACGACTTTTCTGATTTTTGTAGTACGTCAGCCGACGCTGCAGCGGATGGCAAGCCTTGACTGGCCGCCGACGGTACAGGTGAAGAGTGTCAACGGCCAGCCGCCGCTGGTCATATCGGATATGGCGTAGGGAGAAAGCGTTTCAAGGGAATCGACCTTGTAGCGGAACACAGTCCCGTCCATGTCTGTAAACGTGACCGCATCGCCCGGCTGGAGCTGCGGGAGGGACGCAAAATGGCTGCGGTAATTGTGCCCCGCAATGACGAGATTTTCAAGATACGCGGAGCCGGAGTAGCGGCAGGGCGCGATCTGCAGGCCGGGATAGCTCCATGTGCTGATGATGGGGAGCGACAGGCCGAGCGCGGGGATATCCAGAACGCCGATGTAGCTCTGGCCATCGATCTCGCGTTCCGGCATGGGCAGCTCCGGATTCAGCACATAATCCGGGACAAATGCCTCCTCTTTCCCCTCTCCAGTGGGAGACTGGGAAAGACTTTCCTGCCGGGGCAGGCCGGGTGTCAGGCGTTCAAGGACAAGCTCGGCAGCGTCGCCTGCGGCTGCATCGCGGCGGAGGTTATAGGCCGTGAGCAGCAGCGCGGCGAGAAGGAGCAGCAGCCCCAGAATCGTGCAAAGCGTTCCGCGTTTAATCATGGTCATTTTTCCTTTTCAAGAGCGTGCCCAAAATCAGAAGCAGCAGCCCCGCCGCAGCGAGCACCGGAACCGGCCACCGGAGAAGCCCCGTCTGCGGAAGCTTCTGATGCTCAGGTATATTGGTCAGAATGAACGTATCGCCGGTTTCCCGGATGCTTGAAATGTAGCCGGGAACGGCGTTTTCCTGTATTGTCCAGACGATCTCCGTGCCGTCCGGGCTATACCGGGGAAGGCCGCTCCATGTGTACTGCCAGCTGTCCGTGCGGCTGATAGTCCTTGTGTCGTAGACCGTGCCGTCCTTCAGGAGCGTGACCGTGATCGTATCGGGGCGTTTCTGCTCATAGCCCGCGTCGTCCCAGCGCTTGATCACGGTGCGCGTTGTGCTGTCTTCGTCCGGGCTTTGCGGGTTGTAATGTTGGTGTCCGCTGCAACTTTTTCAGCCGTGGCAAGCTCATAAGGTGCTCGCGCACTGTCGCCGGTGTACATCGGGAGCAGATCAGTCTTAACGGTCGGATTGCCGTTTTCGTCGCACTGCATATCGCTGACCTTAAGATCCGCCCTGCGGGAAAGGACGAACTTTGCGCCGGTCAGCGGAGCCTTGGTCGTGCCGTCGATTTTGGAAACGATCATGGCAAACGTCCATGCGTGGACAGAGCTCTCAGGCGTTTTGCCGGTGCCCTCGCCGTTGGGGTTGTTGCTGTACTCAAGATAGGCCGTGTTGGTGTTCTTACCTTCGCCGATGATATAGAAGTCGGCCTTGTCATTCAGAACAGCGGTATAGTTGACGCACAGGTCATTGCCTGCCTCGATCACGCCGTCGGCGATAGCCTGCTTGATATCGATAGAAAGCTCGAAGTGATCGACTTCCTTGCCGTCGACCATGATCTTGCTGGTAACAAGCGAGCAGTATTTGCTGTCGAGCTTGTTGTTCGGATCATTCTTGATCTCAATGGAGAAATCCTCCTCGGATTTGAAGTGTGGAACAGCAGGGCTTTCAGTGTCTGTAACCGTTCTGAAATTTCTTTGAAATCAATTCGAGATCGTCTGTTCATAATCCGGATAATAAGTTGACATAAAATCATTAAGAATTCTTAAATATTCGATTTTTCACGGAAAAAGCGGACATTTCCCGAAAACCACCTATTGCGTTCTGAAAATCATTATGCTACGATGTCCCTAGAAGATGGGCAGGAACAGCGCTCCGCGCAGCCCCTGCGAACCGGTGCGCGTGTGGGGTTCCACACGCGTACCATGCGCTCCCGGCAAGTAAGTGCCTGCCGGGGATGAAATTAAGGAGGAATTGCTTATGAAAAAACGTTTTGTGGCGCTTCTGCTGTGCCTTGTCATGGTAGTTGGCCTGATTCCGGCGGCGATGGCCGCCGGTCCAGAAGGTGACCGGAATTACATCACATTCAAAGCGAACGATGGAAGCTACGGAAGTTCCAGTGAAAGACTGCAGCAGCTCACAGAGAGTGACGTTGCAATTGGCTGGGTCACGCTCCGTGCGAATGACTTTAACAGAGATGGCTACACCTTCCTCGGCTGGAGCACCGAACCCAACGGCCAGAAGATCTATAACGACGGCCAGACTGTTTCCGTAACCGAACTGTTCGGCGGACGCACCTACGCTGTTCTGTACGCTGTCTGGCAAAAGGACGGCGTGACGCCGCCCGCCGGCCCGTACACTGTGACCTACCGGCAGCTGACGGAGGTTTCTCTGACAGATGCCGATGTCGTTGATGCAAATGTCAGCGCCATGTACACAGTCAGGAGTTTCCCGCTGACGTGGAAGACGCCTGCAGGCAAGTCTTTCGCGGGCTGGACGCCGGACAACTATACCATCTATATGCCGGGCCAGAACATTGTCCTCGCCCAGAATATGACCCTGTACCCGGTCTACCGCGACACCGTCTCGACCTGCGAGATCACCTACAACGATGTGCGTGACCAGCAGGCATGGAAGGTCACGGTCAACGCAGGCGATTCTGTTTACATCGATCTGAACGGCGGCACCGAGGCCTATCTGGATGGCGTCAGAATCACCGTTTCCGGCAGCTACAAGATCACGCGTTCCTGCACGCTGACGTTCGCCTACAAGGGCCTGCAGAGGTCCCTGGGCTGGGAGTATGATGCAGCCCGGACCCGCTTCACAGCCAGATGGGCGGTTTCCAATGTCACGGTCACCTATTATGACTATGATTATGCGCGCGTCATGGAAGAGACGCTTGCCTATGGCGGCACTGTGACCGTCGACCCGAACGGTGGCGCAGCCTATCTGGATTCCACATACGTGAACAGACAGACAGTGCTGAACGTGACAAAGAACGCGACGCTCTATGACGCGACCCGCACCGGCTACAAGTTCTACGGTTGGGATAAAACCTATGACCGCAACGGCCAGCCCGTCTTTACCGCCATGTGGACGAAGAACGGTCAGGCGGACACGTATGACATCTTCTACTATGACTTTGATGATGCCAAGAGCGAATATGCCCGCTTCTACGCGAATACGCCCATCGTCATCGATCCGAACGGCGGCACGGCCCGGCTGGATACCATGTCGTTTACAACGAAGCAGTCGTTCCGGATCAACCGGGATTACACGCTCTCCGACGCGGCCCGCACCGGCTATAAGTTCTACGGCTGGGATCTGACAAAGTCCGGTGATACCTACACCTTTACCGCCATGTGGACAAAGAACGGCCTGTCGGAAACCTACGACGTCTACTACTATGACTACGACGACGCCAAGAGCGAGTATGCCCGCTTCTACATCGACACGCCCATCGTGATCGACCCGGCCGGCGGCTCAGCCCGGCTGAACAATATGCCGTTCGCAAACAAGCAGTCGTTCAAGATTGACAAGGATTACACGCTTTCCGACGCGGCGCGCACCGGCTACACGTTCTATGGCTGGGATCTGACGAAGTCCGGCAATACCTACACCTTCACTGCCATGTGGACGAAGGCCACGAGCACCGTTCCGTACATGCTCAACGGCGAAGATCACTACGCCTATATCAAGGGTTATCCCAACGGCTCCTTCAAGCCCAACGCGACCATCACCCGCGCCGAGGCGTCCTCCATCTTCTACCGCCTCCTGACGGATTCGACCCGCAGAACCTATTCCACCAGCTATAATACCTTCAAGGATGTTCCGGCCAAGGCGTGGTACAACACTGCCGTGTCCACCATGGCAAAGCTCGGCATCGTCAACGGCGGCTCTGACGGCTGCTTCCGCCCGAACGACCCCATCACCCGTGCGGAGATCGCCGCGATGATTGCCCGCTGCGACGGCAATTCTTACGGAAGCGCCTACACGAACTTCTCCGACGTCAAGGGTCACTGGGCAGCGAGCTATATCGCCAGAGCCTATGAGCTTGGCTGGATCAACGGCTACGGCACGACCTACGCGCCCGACAAGTACATCTCCCGCGCCGAGACAGTCGCCATCCTCAACCGCGTTCTGAACCGCGCGCCGCAGACCACCTCGGATCTGCTCAGCGGTCTGAACACCTTCAATGACGTCAGCGTCACGTCCTGGTACTATCTCGATGTCGAGGAGGCTGCCAACAGCCACACCTACACCAGAAAGACCAACGACTATGAGTATTGGGATAAGCTCATCTCCGACCCGAGCTGGCTGTAAGACCTAAATTCCACAAGAGGGGCGGCGAAAGCCGCCCCTCTGCTTTTTCGCTTCATCACCCAAGCGTTAAAACACCGTCACGATCTTCGCGTTCTCCCGGCTTCCGTACCGCCACACATCCAGCCGTCCTTCCGTCTTCGTGAAGCGCAGCGGCTGCGAAGGCACTGTGTCCAGCCGGTGCAGGACGGTCAGCTTCAGCTTGAGCGTCTCCGGGTGAATGGCCTTGATGTACACGCATACCGGCTGGCCGGGTTCCAGTGCATCGTCCCGTTCTGCCAGCCCGCACAGATTCGGTGTCAGCGCAATAAACACGCCATAATCCGTTTTTCCGCAGGCGATCCCCGTCACGGTCTGCCCCGCACGGAACCGCGCCGCGTTTTCCTGCCACGTTCCGAGCAGTTCCCGGAGCGTCAGCCCCACGCGCCGCCGCGCCGGATCAAGCGACTGGATCAAAACAGGCAGCTGCTGCCCGACCCGCAGCAGCTCACGTGGATGCGTCAGCCGCGATACGCAGAGATTCCGCAATCCGAGCAGCCCGACCGCGCCGCAGCCAATATCACAAAACGCGCCGAACGGCGCAAGCCCTGTGACCACGGCAGGCAGAATGTCCCCGGGCCGCTTTTCGCGGAAGATCTGTTCCAGCGCTGCCTCCTGTGCGCTGCGCCGGGACAGAAGCGCCGTCCCATCCGGTGCGAATCCCATGACAGTAAAACATACGGGCCTTCCCACGCGCGACAGGATCGCGATATCCCGCGTTTCGCCGCCAAGAATGCCGCGCGCGGCCTCTGCACGCGGCATAACCCCTGCGCAGCAGCCGAGTGCGATATGCAGGTCATGCCGCTCGTCGCATTTAATCGCGGGCGCCTGCAAAATTTTCCGCTGCTGCATCGCCAGCAGCAATTCCTCTTTGGTATACCCCTCCGGCTGCGGGTGCAGCCCCTCCGGAAGAAACTGATGCATAAGATCCCCCCAATTCCTGCTCCAATATATGCAGGCATGGGAAGGAAGGAGATAGAACCATGGACGTACAGGTCGGCGATATCCTCGTCATGAAGAAGGAGCACCCCTGCGGCACAAAGCAGTGGCTCGTACTGCGCAGCGGTATGGACTTCCGCCTGCGCTGCACCGGTTGCGGGCATGAGCTGATGCTGCCGCGCAGCAAGGCGGAAAAAAACATCCGCCAGATTCTGCGCGACGGGAAGCAGATCTGACATTACAAGGAAAACATGACGAACGATAGGCCGCAATTCCGCTTGGAATTGCGACCTCTTTTTTTGCTTCTGCGGCGTATGCTTTTGGAACACGGACAAACAGGGGGAATGCGGATGACAGTCTATGCAGACGAGGCTTTTTTGCTCAATGGTGCGGTGGATTATCTGCTGCTCATCTGCGCGGCAAAGCTTGGCGGCGGCCGGATCGCACGATTGCGCCTGCTGGCAGCGGCTCTGTTCGGCGGATTGTACGCGGCAGCGGCGCTGTTCGCCCCGCTGGGCGTTTTGCAGGGACTTCCGATGAAGCTGGTGAGTCTTGTTATCATGCTGCTGATCGCCTTCGGCGCAGGCCGGCAGACGCTCCGCACGGGCCTTCTGTTTCTGGCGGCAGTCTGCGCGTTTGCGGGTGCTGCGGTCTTAGCCGCGCAGCTGTTCGGGACAGGCGTTTTGGTTCTGCCGGGCGGCACGTTCTACGCGGTGAGTGTTCTGGGCCTCCTGCTGCTGGCAGGGCTTCTGTATATGCTCTGCTATACCATCTTTTCCTGCACGGCCCAGCATGGCGGTGAGATCCGGACCATGACGCTTCTGTATGGAGGAAATCGGGTCCCTGTCCGCGCGCTGCACGACACCGGCTGCACGCTCCGCGACCCCATGACCGGCGAACGCGTGCTCGTCGCGGAGGCGGACGCGCTGCGGGCGCTTCTGCCGGATGCGTCCATCACACCCGCCGCGCTTGCAGACCCTGCGGAGCTGCTGCTGCGCCTGAAAACACGCGCCCCTGCGCTTCCGGCGCGGCTTTTGAGCTACAAATGCGTCGGCACGCAGGCAGGCCTGATTTTGTGCCTGCGCTGCGAGATACAGGTCAGGCCGGGCGTCCGGAAACGCTGCCTCGCGGCCTTTTCCCCAACGCCCGTTTCAGACGGAGGAAATTATGATGCGCTGATAGGAGGAACGATTGGATGAAATTAGAGGCTATTTTACAGAAGCTCGGCCTTTTGCAGCCGGGGAAGATCATGTACATCGGCGGCAGCGACGTGCTGCCCGCACCGCTGAAGCCGGAGCAGGAGCGGCAGGCCGTCGCCGCGCTGGAACAGGGCGACGAGGCAGCCAAGCAGCTGCTCATCGAGCATAATCTTCGCCTTGTCGTGTATATCGCGCGCCGGTTCGAAAACACCGGTGTCAATCTGGAGGATCTGATCTCCATCGGAACCATTGGTCTGATCAAGGCCGTCAATACCTTCCGGCCCGACCGGAACATCAAGCTTGCGACGTATTCGTCGCGCTGCATCGAAAACGAGATTCTGATGCACATCCGCAAAATCGCCAACCAGAAGACGGAGGTTTCGCTCGACGAGCCGATCAATACCGACTGGGACGGCAACGAGCTGCTGCTGTCCGATGTGCTCGGCACAGACGGCGATATCGTTATGCGGCCGCTGGAGGACGACGTCGACCACCAGCTTCTTCGTCAGGCGCTCGGACGCCTCCCGGAACGGGAAAAGCAGATCGTCTGCATGCGCTTCGGCCTCGGCGGGCGGCAGGAGAAGACGCAGAAGGAGGTCGCGGATATCATGGGCATTTCGCAGTCGTATATTTCCAGGCTCGAAAAGCGCATCATGTTGCGCCTGCGCCGCGAGATCTCACGGCAGATCTACAGCTGAGAGGGACTTGCAAAACAGATTCAAATGTGATATAAATTTATCGATACAATATATCGATATCAGCAAAGGAAGCGGTTTCATGGAGAAAGAAATATCCCGCGCAACGCTTAAGCGCCTGCCGACCTATCTGGCCTATCTGAAAGCCATGCCGGACAGCAGCGGCGTCAATATCTCCGCCACGGCGCTTGCGGCGGGGCTGCACATGGGCGAGGTGCAGGTGCGCAAGGATCTTGCGCTCGTCTCCTCCGGCGGCCGCCCGAAGATCGGCTATAACCGCGCGGCGCTGATCGCCGATATCGAGCAGTTCCTGGGCTACGGCAACACAAATGACGCCGTTCTGATCGGCGCGGGCAAGCTTGGCCGCGCGCTGCTGGGGTATTCCGGCTTTGCGGAGTACGGCCTCAATATCGTCGCGGCGTTTGATGAAAACGACGCTATCATCGGCACCTCCAAGAGCGGCAAGCCCATCATGCACCTGTCGCGCCTCGGCGAGGTCTGCCGCCGCGACCAGATCAAGATCGGCATCATCACCGTCCCGGCAGAGCAGGCCCAGAGCGTCTGCGATCTGCTCATCAGCAACGGGATCCTCGCCATCTGGAATTTCGCCCCCAAGCACCTGAACGTGCCAGACCACATCCTCGTCCAGAACGAAAACATGGCTGCTTCCCTCGCCCTGCTCTGCAAACACCTCAACGAGCAGATGAAATCCGAAAAATGACACAGTTTCGGAAGTTTTTTCTTGAATTTCCGCGTGCCATGCTGTATAATAACACAGCAATGCCGGTGTGTTGGAATGGTAGACGAGGCGGACTCAAAATCCGTTGGGGTAACACTCGTGTGGGTTCGAGTCCCACCACCGGCACCACTCAGAAATGACCTTTGTATGTCAGATGACCGCGCAAGCGCGTTCATCTCGACAGCAAAGGTCTTTCTTCGTTCAAACCCGCAATCGCTTCGCTGGATTGCGGGTTTGTATTCCAAATTTGGCAGTTGATCCATAGTGTTCACATGGCACACCGTCGCCGCGAACTGTGCAGGTTCGCGGCGATTTTTTATGCTGGAAAACAGTCCAGGATCGCGTTTGCAGAGGACACCTTGGAACTGTAATCCAGATGCGTGTAGATATTTGAGGTTGTGGAAATGTCGCTATGCCCCAGCCATTCCTGAATGTCTTTCAAGCTGACACCGTTTGCATAGAGTACTTCCGGTTCATGAGCGGCAGTGAGGACGTAGAGCGGAAATACATCCCGGAGCCGGAATTTGTCCCCTCCGTCACATATTTTACCCACGACACCGGCATCATGTCTGCCTCAGTAGCCCGGGATTTCCACTACCTTCTGCTCATGCCGGAGCCGGAGCGCTATATCACTGTCTCACTGGCCGCTCAGCAGCTGGGGATCAGTCAGCAGGAGGCTGAGCAGATCCTTTCGGAATTCTACACCCGGCGGCTGCGACAGGGTAGAATAAACATTCCGGTTTCCCGGCACAGGGCACACAGCCACACCGTCCGGAAACGCACCGGAGGATATAAAACGCCGCCTGTCGGAGCAATTTCGACAGGCGGCGATCCCTTTCTGGATACAGAGCTGCCTCAGATGATTTTGGAGCATCATGCTGAGGCAGCCCCTTTTATGTAGGAAGCTGGTTATTTTTCGTTTCATGCTTTGGAACGCCTACGTCGGAGGCGGCTTCCATCTTGAACTTGTCCATGGCTTCACGGGCTTCCGGGATGTTGATGTTGGAAGAGTTACGGTTCGTCATAGTTCTGCATCTCCTTACTTGTTTTGGGGAAATCCGTTTTGATTTCCTACAACCGTAGTTTGACCCGATGCAGGCTTGTTATGAATGGGAATTCGCGGGTCGGCTTCCATGAAATTTTTTGATGCGCATTTGTTCCGCGAATAAAAAGAGATACGGACAGAAGAATCATACTTGCGTCCGGCGCATGGCTATGCTATACTGTTGGTGTACACACCAACAGTGAAGGATGTGATTCGGATCAGCATTACAAGCGCAAGCCTGCCCGCGAAGAAGCGGATCCTGACCGTCTGCGTCAGGCTCTTTCTGGAAAAGGGCTACCGGCGGACGACGCTGGCGGAGATCATTGAAAAGGCCGAGGTTTCCTACAGCACGTTCCAGAACATTTTCCGCGCCAAGGACGGCGTGCTGACGGAGCTGGTGGAGTTCATGTTCTCCAATCAGTTCGCCATGGCGCGCAGCATGACGGGCGCGCAGCTGCCGCCGGTGTATACCTACGCCGTAGAAACGGCCATTCAGATGACGCTGACGGAGCTGAACGAAAATCTGCGCGAGATCTACATCGAAGCCTACACGCAGAAGGAGGCTTCGGACTACATCTTTCGCGAAACGGCGAAGGAGCTGCAGCAGATCTTCGGCCCGTACCAGCCGGGACGGACGGCGCGGGATTTTTACGACATGGAGATCGGTTCGGCCAGCATCATGCGCGGCTACATGGCGCACCCGTGCGACGCAGAGCTGACGCTGGAAAAGAAGCTGCGGCTGTTTTTCTGCATGAGCCTGCGGGCCTATCGCGTCCCGGAGGACGAGCTGGAGCAGGTCATCCGCTTCGTCGAGGGACTGGACATCCGCGCCATCGCGGAACGGGTCATGCACGCGCTGTTCGAGGCGCTGGCTATGCGATTTGAATTTTCCCTGCAGGGAATCACGGAAACGGAGGAACACAAATGAAAAAACGACTGTTCAGAAATCTTCTTATGCTCGGGCTGCTGCTGATCACCCTGACGGCGGCGGTGTCGGCGGCAACATTTAACGGCCTGTTTTATAAGGAAGCTGATCCATCATCTAATATAGATTGGGACAAAGCGCCGGCAGAGCAAATCAACATGACCGCTACATTTTATTGCAATACATGCCGCTCCAATACTACTGTGATAGACCCGGCCTCCCCCAAAATAACACTGACCGGCATTCAGTTTCCAGCGGGCAGTGATTACCACAGCATGACATTGACTGTCGCCATAGAACAATTTAAGTGTACCAAGTGCAACACCACGATTAGGCCTATCAGGGATTTAAAGGTTACATTCAACAGCGGGAGTAACTACTTTTGCCACTCCGGCTACTCCCAGCTGCCTCTGGAAGCCTCCAGCTCGGCATCAATAGAATACGGCAGGATCGAGTTTGCTATAGGAACTGCACCGCACTTTAAGCTGGAGCAGTGTTCGCCGCGCGACGCCACTTGTGCCCAAGTTGGCATTAGGGACAATGTAAATTGTAAGCACTGCGATGGTTGCGGCAAGTATTTTGATCCTGATGGGGCGGAGATTGCGGCAAGTACAGTCGAGATCGAAAAAACACCGCATACATATAATTTGACAACGGGCAAGTGTACAGCATGCGGCGCGCAGGCCCCGGCGCATCTGGGCAATCAATTTTATGCGACGTTCGAAGCCGCTTTGGAGGCATATAATGCCGGAAGCGGCGGTACGCTCACTGTTTATTCCCTGCCTGAGAATGCAACGATCGATCTGGAGAGATCCGGTAAGCTTGTTATCAACAATGGTGCTGCCGCTTCCAAGATTACGATGAGCGATGGTCTTACAGTGACCATTGAGAACGCCGGCACGATCAACTCGATTGAAATGAACCAGTCCGGTACAGTAACCATCAAGAACTCCGGCACGATCAGCTCGATCGAAATGGACAAGCCCGGCACGCTGACCATCGAAAACAGCGGCAAAATTACCTCGATCAAAACCCCGGCCAGAATGATCGGAACGGGCACGCGGACGCTCAACATCACAAATGGCAGCAGCGGTGTCATTGATGAGATCAACGCACCGAATACGACGATCACCGTCCGGAATGACGGTACGATCGGACTGCTGAGAGGTTACTTCCCTTCAGAGGACAAGGATCCGTTTCGAGAAAATATGGTCACGTTACAGCGCGGCGCGGGCGTCTATAACAAGATTCACTCAGTAGCTCCATGGACTGGAGATGATGGATATACACCCAAGACAGCGGATTTCAGCAAGCTTCTCTCAGCTGGTGATTATTTCTATCTCCCAGGCATGGAAACTCCTTGGCAGCGAGGTACGACTATTGACGATGACGATATAATCGGTGCAATCATGCTCCAAAACGCGTATTTTACCGGTCTGCCGTTCAGCAGTATTGAAGTAACCGGCACGGCTGGCAACTCCGCCCCGGTCAAGCTTAAACCGGACGAGAATGGCCGCCTCACCATGACGGTAGCCGCGGGGCAGGATGTCACGCTGACCGGCGATGTCTTGCTTCCGGATCAGGGACTGAAGTCGGATAAAGCAAAATTGGCCTATAGCTGGACCTGCAATGCCCCCGGAGGCAGCGGATCCGGAAATGTATTCACGTTTGAGGATATCCTGTATGGCGAATATGATCTGACGCTGACGGTGACGGACAATCAGTACCACCATTTGAAAAAAGTAAACATCCATATCAAAGCGGAGAAACCAGCGGGCGAGAAAATCGAGCTTTTCTTCAGAATACCGTCATCTGGGGACGTCTTCACAAAGATCTATGACGGCACCACCGCCAAGCCAAAGCCGCCACATCAGGTGGAGATCGAATTCTATGTCAAAAACAATTCCGATGTCGAGCGCACGATTCTGGTGCCTTCGGATTGCTATGAACCGACCATCAACTACGCGAGTCCAAATTGCTCAAACGACAACCCGATCACGGTCAAGGTGGAGCTGACTGCGAAGGGCAAGGAAAACTATACGTTAGTCAACAAGACGGTGACCGTGCCCGGAAAGATCACGCAGACAGCTCCTTCTTACAAGATAAGTCAAACTAAAGGAGCTCATGTCGGCGACTCCGTTTTCCAGCGTCTTACGTTCGCGGGATTCTGGTACGGGCGCGATACAGAACGTCAACCCCTATTTACTCCTGTTACCCCCGGAACGACTATCATGGTAGAGGATGAACCGCTTTCCGTCACGTTCTATCGTCTTCATCCGGAAAACATCAATGGCGAATGGCAGGGTCAGATAACGGACTTCATACACGACCCGTCGATGAACGAGGAGCTGACAACGGACTCCACCTTTACAGCTGTGGGCAAATATTATGTCTATGCCGTCGTGCAGCCGACCCGGAATTTCGAGGGAGTAGAAAAAACGGGTTGCCTCGTGATCAATGTTCAGAACACGGAAGCGAGCTCCGATCATCACACAAACTATACACCTTGGGACGGCACGTTCACTGCCCGTGTCCCCGTCGCGGCAAACGAGACGAAATCCGTCTACCTGTCCAGTTCCCTCCCCACTATCTACACCGAGCTGCTGCTCGGTCAGGGGAAGAAGCTCACGCTGTGTCTGAACGGCAAGACGCTGTCCGCGACGAACGGCGTCACCAATTATAACCATATCCGCGTGACCGACAGCGCGGCGCTGGCCATTGACGACTGCGTCGGAACCGGAACAGTCAAGGGCGCCGCCGTCAACGGCGGCTGGGGCGGCATCGCGTATGTGAAAGACGGCACGCTCACGATCAAGAACGGCAAATTCACCGGCGGCACCGCGTCGACCGGCGGCGGCGCGATCGTGGTAGAAGCGGGCGGCACGCTGATCATCGACGGCGGCGAGATCTCCGGCAACCACGTCACAGGCGGCAAGGGCGGCGCGATCTACATCAAATCCGGCGGCGTCGTCAACATGTATGGCGGCAAGATTCAGAACAACCACGTCTATTCCGGCAATGGCGGCGCGATCTACGTCGAAGCGGGCGGCACGCTGAACCTCTACGGCGGCACGATCACCGGCAACACGGCATCCGGCCTCGGCGGCGGCATCTACGTCGAAGCGGGCGGCAGGGTGAACATTCAGGGTGCGCCCGTCGTCACGGGCAACACCGCTGGCAGCAAGGCCAACAACGTCTATGTCTGTGCCGACAGCACCTCTCCCCTGCTCACGATCTCCGGTAAACTGACAGACGGCGCAAAGCTCGGCGTCAGCACCGACGCTTCGTACCCCGTGCTTCTTGCGGGCAGTACGCAGGATTACAGCGCGTATTTCACCCCGGACGATCCGGACGCGTTCGTGCTCTTCTCCGGCAGTGCGCTGACCCTGTGCGCAAAGCCCTCGGCCACGCTGGAGGGCGACACGCTGACCGTCAAGACCGGCAGCAATTATAAGTCCGATGCGTTTGTGCTGTTTGTGGCAGAATATGGCGCGGACGGCCGGCTGCTCGCCGTACACAGCGAGAAGATCACAGCTGAGTCCGGCACGTATACCTTCAAAGTGCAGCCCGGCGCGACGATCAAATGCTTCCTGCTCCACGCCGACACCTACGCCCCGCTGTTCGCGGCCTTCTCCCCCAAGGCATAAGCACTATCGCAAAAGTCCGACGGATGGAACTCCCATCCGCCGGACTTTATTTTGATAACTGCTCCCGCGCTCTGCGAGAAGCCGGAGCATTCGTTTTGCTTCGTTTACTTTAAAAAGCATAAAACCCCGCCGCAGAATTGCTCTGCAGCGGGGTTCACTTATGTGCAAAAACAGCCGAAAAGCCCTATTCTAAGCGGTTCCCGGCGTTTTTCGGGCACAGAAAAAGTCCACCGTAATTCTATCAAAATTACGGTGGACTTATGGCGGAGTGGGAGGGATTCGAACCCTCGGACGGCTTTTGACCGTCACACGATTTCCAGTCGTGCTCGTTATGACCGCTTCGATACCACTCCATGATATCGGCTGGCCGTGTCAAACCCCGGACAGCCCTAATATCATACACAAAAGCTGTCCGTTTGTCAAGGGTTACTTTTGAATTTCTTCAAATATTGCGCGAAGCTCCGTTTCGGTCAGGGGACGGTGCTGACCCGGCTTCAGATCACCGAGCGTGAGCTGCCCCTCCTGCACGCGCCGCAGGCGCGTGACGGTCAGCTCTGCACGCTCGCAGAGCCTGCGGATCTGCCGGTTGCGGCCCTCGTGGATCGTGACGCGGAAAAGCGCGGTCGTGCCGGCTTTGTGCAGAAGCTGCACAGCAGCGGGAGAAGTCTTGCGGCCGTCGATTTCGATGGGCTGCGAAAGAGACTGCTCCTTCCCTGCTATGTACCCGCTGACCCAGACGAGATAGGTCTTGTCGATGCTCTTTTTCGGGTGCATGAGGGCGTTTGCCAGCACGCCGTCGTTCGTCATGAGCAGAAGGCCCTCGGAGTTATAATCCAGCCGCCCGACCGGATACACGCGCTCCGGTACGTCCGCGACGAGCTCCGCGACGGAACGCCTGCCCTTTTCATCGTGCATGGTGGTCACGAAGCCGCGTGGCTTGCAGAGCATGAGATAGACTGGCTGCGGCTCCTGCCGCGTTTTGACGCGTGTGCCATCCAGCTCGATCACGTCCTCCTCTGCGTCGGCCTGCTCGCCAAGCTGCGCGGTGTTGCCGTTGACGCGGACGCGGCCCGCCGCAATCAGCTCCTCCGCCCTGCGGCGCGAGACGCCTGCGCAGCGCGCCAGAATTTTTTGCAGTCGTTCTTCCATACGATCCTCCTGTTCTGCGGATAGACGGGCGTGTCGCGCCCAAGAACGGCAAAGCCGTAGTCCAGAAGCGCAGTGTGGTCGCGCCAGTCGTCCGGGTCCGAGATAGTGACGGCGATAAGCATCCTGCCGTCACGCTCGGCAGCGCTGACGAGAATGCGGCCCGCGTGGCGGGTATAACCGGTCTTGACGCCGATACAGCCGTCATAGCGCCAAAGCAGCTTGTTGTGATTGGTAAGCGTCCGGCCCGCGCAGACCGCAGTTTTGGTCGAGACGACCGCGCGGAGCTGTGCGTTTTGCAGCGCTGCCTGCGCAAGGTGGGCCAGATCGAGCGCAGTGGAATAATTTTCGCCGCTGTCCAGCCCGTGCGGGTTGGCAAAGTGCGTCTGCGTCAGGCCCAGCGCACGGGCGCGCAGATTCATCTGGCGGACAAACGCTGCTTCGCTGCCGGAAACGGAGATTGCCAGCGTCAGGGCGGCATCATTGCCGGAATGGAGCATCATGCCGTAGAGCAGATCGCGGCGCGTCAGCGTCTCATCCTTTTTCAGGTACATACTGGAGCCTTCCAGCCCTACGGCGGCGTCCGGCACGGTCACAGTTCTGTCCAGTTCTCCCGCTTCGCAGACGAGAAGACCGGTCATGATCTTTGTCGTGCTGGCGATCAGCGCGCGCTGCTCGCCGTTTTTCACGTAAAGGCACTCCCCTGTCGTCCCGTCGAGCAGTGCGGCGCTTTTGGCCGACACCTGCGGAGGCGGCGCGAGCTGTGCGGCGCTGGATATACCCGCCGCACCGAGGAAAAAGGCGGCGGCGCAGAGTGCCGCCGCCGCTTGCCGGATCGTTTTTTGACCGCTGCGTTTCATTCTGCATCACCCTGCCGGGAGTTTGTGCAGAATACGCGGGTTTTATGCTTCTTCCGCTGCCTTTTCGGCCTCTTTTGCGGCTTTCTTTTCCGCAAAATATGCCTCGCCCTTTTCCAGCAGATCGGGCAGCAGCTCGATCAGGCGGTCAACCGACGTGGAGGCTGGCTCCGCGACCGGGAGCATACGCACGTTCTCGCCGCGGATCACAAGAAATGCGACCGGCGTGATCTTGATTCCCGCGCCTGCTCCGCCGCCGAAGGAATTATCGCGGTTCGCGGGCATATTTTTCGTTGCGAAATCGCTGCCGCCCCCGCCATAGCCGATGGAAACCTTGGTCACGGGGATGATCGTCACGCCGCCGGGCGTGGTGATGGGACTGCCGACGACCGTGTTGACGTCGACCATGTCCTTGATCTTGCTCATAGAATTGGTCATCATATCAGACAGAGGATGTTCCATACTTTACACCGCCTTTTTTCGTTCGTTCAGAATTTTCAGGAACCGGATGCCAGCGCGCAGCGCAAGGGCCAGCGACCGACCGATGGTGATCGTGGTCACAAGATGCGCGTCGACCTGTGTGTTGCTTATAGTATAATCGAGCGCAGGCCGAATGTCACGCTTTTTTATGACGAAAAGCCGCTCTAAAGACGGCGTGATCGCGCCGATGGCGGCCCAGGCCCGGCCATAGCCCATAGCGGCCTTTGCCGGATCGTCGCTGCCGCCGATACGGACATACAGCGTCAGTTCGTTCACGCGGAGCTTGCGGCGCAGATCGCCGAGCGTATCAAGCACAATATCCAGCAGCTGCAAAATTCCGTCCACGCCGCCGGAAAGGATCGGATTTGGCTTTTTCTCCTGCGAAGCGGCTTTTTCCGGTGCCTTTTCCGGTTTCTTTTGCTGTTTTTGCTGTTTCTTTTTCTTTTTTGGCTTCTGCGGCAGAAGCTGAAGGCGGATGGGGCCGAGCTTCGCCGCAAGAAATACGCCCTCCGCATTATAGCGCGCATCAACGCCGACGGGAATGCAGCCGATCAGTACAAGGGCAGCAAATATCGCAAGAAGCGTCATCCACCATGTCCAAGTCATAGCGGGATCTCCTGCTGCACAGGCGCTGATGCATCCGGCTGCGTGGACTCCTCCTGCTTCTGCTCCAGTGGCTCGACCTGCGAGGGATCGACGTGCAGGTCGACCTTTTCAATCTCCGGCAGCTCGGCCAGCGATTCCAGGCCGAACACGCGCAGGAAGTCCGGCGTCGTCTCATAGACGATGGGGCGGCCCGGCACGTTCAGCCGTCCGCATTCGCGGATGAGCTTTTTTGTCACAAGGGCACTGACGCAGTAGGCGCTGTCAACGCCGCGGATCTGTTCGACAAGCGCCTTTGTCGCGGGCTGGTAATACGCGATGACCGTCAGCGTTTCCAGCTGCGACGGCGAAAGCTTCGGCGGCTTGCGCGTTTCAAGTGTTTTGGTCACATATTCCGCCATTTCCGGCGACGAGCACATCTGATAGGCGTTTTCCAGCCGCACAATGCGGATGCCGCTGCGGTTGAAGCTCAGCTCGTCCATCAGCGTCTTGCACGCTTCGTGGATTTCTGCTTCATCGTGTTCGAGCGTCTGGCTCAGGCGTTTGGCGTCCACCGGCTCTCCGGCGGCAAACAAAACGGCCATCAATGCCCGCTGTAAATCATTCTGCTCCAAGATTAGCCTCCTGATCAGGAAATGTCCGTCTGCACGTCGGCATCCGGCGCTTTTAGAAAGGTAACCGCCATATCGCCGCGTTCATCCTCTCCGATGGAAACGGAGCGAAGGCGGCACAGCTCCAGCACGGCGAGGAACGTCGCCACGATCTCCGACCGGCTGCGGCTGCCCTTGAACAGGGACAAAAAGCGCATGACGCCGTGGGCAAGCAGGCGGCTGATGACCTGCCTGGCCTTCTGCGTGACCGGGTAAGGCTCTGTGCCGACGATCCCGGCGAAGTTGGACGCGGGCGGCGGCAGACGGCGCTCTGTCCGGTCCTGCATGGCAGCAAGCGCGGCGGTCAGATCGGACTTGTCGTGCCGGTAGCGGTAGGTTCTGTCCGGCTGGTACGGCTCCGGCCCCTTGGTGAACAGGCCGAGGCCAAGCTCATTGCGCACGGCCAGCTGCTTCGCGGCCTTCTGGATCTGCTGATATGCATCCTGCCGCTGTCGCTTCTGGAGGGATTCGACGAGCTTGTCCATCTCGCTCTGCGCTTCCTCCTGCTCCGCCTTGGACAGGAGCATCCGCGTTTTGATATACATGAGATAGGACGCCATGGCGATAAACTCGCTGGCAATTTCCATATCCATGCGCTTCATTTCGTCCAGATACGCCAGATACTGCTCCAGAATAGCGGAGATCTGGATATCCTGTATTTCAATTTTATTCTTGCTCAGCAGCAGCAGGATCACGTCCAGCGGGCCGTCGAAGTCCTCGAGCGTCTCGCCCTTCGCGTGCACGACGCTGCCGAGATGGTATCGCGGTTCATCCATGCAGATATAACTCCAAAAAATAAGTTCAGCGCAGCGCAAGCAGCAGCCGCACCGGCCATGTGCCGATGGCTTCCAGCCCATTCAGCAGCCCGTCACGCAAGAATTCCAGCGGCACATCGAGTACGCCGGTCAGGAGCAGGAGCATCAGAAGCGCCATGCCGTAGCGCTCATAGCGCATGAGCCAGAGATAGGCCTTGTCGGACAGGCAGGAAAAGAGCACCTTCGACCCATCGAGCGGCGGGATGGGAAAGACGTTGAACACAGCAAGGCCCGCCGAAATGATCTCGACATAGTAGAAAAAGAGTGCGAAGACATAGACGGCTGTCGAGCCGGAGAAGTAGTACCAGTAGGCAAGCACACCGTAGAGCAGCACAGCCAGATAGGCCAGCAGAACGTTGGACAGCGGGCCTGCTGCAGCGGTGAGCGCCATGTCGCGCTTGGGATGCTTGAAATACCGCATATCGACCGGGACGGGCTTCGCCCAGCCGAAGCGGAACAGTGCCATCATAAGCAGACCGCCGATATCAATATGCCGCAGCGGGTTGAGTGTCAGCCGTCCTGCACGCTTTGCCGTCGGGTCGCCGAGCCAATAGGCCACGAGTCCGTGGCACGTCTCATGAAACGTGATGCACAGCAGCGACGCGGCGACGAGCACCGCCGTCTGCCATACGCCGTCAAACTGGAGCTGCTTCAGCCATGCTACAAATCCGTCCAAATCAAATCTCCTGTCTGTCGATCATGGGTTCACACCAGCTCGATCTGCTTTGCAGCGGTGAGCGGCGTGTTTTTCTCTGCGTCCAACTGGAACACGCGGATAAAGCCGGTCTTCGTACCTCGCAGAACGACGGAAATACGCGTATCCAGGCTTTGCACGGGTACGTATTGGACATCGACCATCCGCCCGTCCGCGTCATAAAGCGCGATCAGGTGCAGGCCGGTGAACTCCGGGTCATAACTGACGTTCACGCCCTCGTCTGAGACGGAAACCTCCGGCGCGGGACGGAAGACAGAGACAGAATACCGGTAGTCTCTGGTCATGTATTGAAGGCGGACATAGGCGGTCTGTCCCTTCTTGAGTTCCATTCCCGCTACTGCAGGCGATCCGGACTGCAGTGCGCCACGACGCTCCCAGCGCGTGACGCTCCCATCAGATATATACACCGCAGCATAGGATTCTCCGGCAGCAGTGAACAGATAGACGCCGTCAGCCGGTGCTGTAAACCGGAAGCAGCGTTCGCTGTCGCCGGTTTTGTAGAGACAGGATGTTGTCTGCCCTAACTCCAACTCTGGTATCGTTGTAAACCCGATGGTATAGCTGCCCTCCGTCTGAATGCGGATGAGGGTACTTTCGCCCTTTTTCAGATAGAAATTGCGTGCCATCGGATCGTCCGACAAAACGCCGGATCGATAAGTGCAGCTCGTTTCATAGACTTCTGCCAATGCGGTCGATTTGAGGGAAAGGACATATACGCCGTCCTCCGGCGCGAAGAATTCCCAGACTGTTTCCCCCGTACTGCCGGTCTTCTGCGTGTCAAGCGTGAGCAGCTGCGCGGCAGGAGCCGGGCATTCATACCAATCCGTGTAGATTGTCCCGTCGTCCGCTTCACAGAACGCACGGAAGGAATACGTGGCAGACGCATCGCTCTCAAACGAAATGCAGAAGGATGTGATATATCCCTTGTTCAGATAAAGATTCGACGAAACACGGTTTGCCTCCTCCTGTCCGTCTTTCCGGTATTCAACACCGAACGGCAGGCTTCCTTCGGGGCCGCTGCACGCCAGAATGACCGCACAGCGGCCATCTCCGCGGAACGTCTGCATGACAGAGCACCACGGCTTGTCCGCATTGACCTGAAGCGTACTGAGCTTCACGGTTTTGCTGCCGTATTCATATACGGCTTCGCCATAGATCGTATACTGGCCGGGCAGAAGCTCCGCGCTCCAGCTTGCAACACGGCAGGGCGCATTCTCTGTAGATTCTCCATACGCCATGCGCATAGCCTCGCCGCGCCAGAGGTCGATCCGCAGATTATCGGAGCTTCGGATCGCATAAACAACCGGCGTCACCGTAATGGAAGGCGTGCAGGTCGTGAAATTGGAAATATAAAAGCTGAATTGCTCCCCTGCTGCCAGCGTGTTCTGTCCGTAAGCAATCGCCGAGCAGATGCCGGTATTGTCATCGGCAGCCAATGTATACACCCTATGGTACAGCAGCTTCTGGCTTCCCGCATCAAGCGTCACGCACGCAAGCGACGGGTCGACCGGCCGCAGCACCACAAGGGTCCGAACAGCCGTTGTCATGCCCTCGTACCGGACGGATTCCGGCTGCTGATAGCCCTGATACGCCAGCACCCAGTCGTCATACAGAACCGAGTCGTATTTTTCGTAGACGGACCACGTCAGCTCCGTCCCGGCGGGATACAGGGAATCGACGCCGCCGAAGCGCAGCGTGCCATAGCCGCCCGTTCTTCCATCGAACTCGGGAATGGATACGGACACGGACGCGTTCGAGGCGTCCGGCGCGGCAGCGCTGACGGTAAAGGAAATGGAACGCGTGTTGTTCAGAAGATAGGCTTCCGATATGCCGCTGGCCGTTACGCGAATCGTGGCTTCATAGCTGCCGGCAGCAAGGGAATTACAGGTTTCCGAAAGCTTGACATAGGCATTGGCCTGGAATCTGCTGACGGGGCGCTGGCTGGTTTTTTCCCAGACGGTCTGGCCGTTCTGCGTGATCGTTGTGACGATTTGCAGTCTTGCGCTGCTCAGGTTCACTGCGCTGTTGTTCAGCGCGATCCCGCCGATTTTGAAGGATTGGTTGGCAGGGATCGTATCAATGCCAAGCTCCAGATCATCAAACGTGGAAGCGCGGACATACAGATCCTGAACGGAAAAATCCGCCGAGGTGTTTTTGTTGTGGGTACCGGAGGCGTCCTGCTCCAGCTCTGCGCGGTAGGGTTCCAGAACGGTAAAGCTTTCGAGCCGCCACGGGAACGTCGAGGGATAGTCCAGCTCCCAGCTGTCGGCGCCGAAGCCGTCGAACATCCCGTCCATCATCATGACGCGCAGCCGGTTCGGCGCCTGGCGGCGCAGTGCGCCGTCGTATTTATCGGAATCAGAATCGGAAATGAAAATGGCGGGATAGGCTTCCTTGCTGTAGGGGCTGGCGGACGTGTCGTGCAGATAGCCCCAGAGCGTGATAGCGTGGCCGCCGATGCGGAACGAGGAGAGATAGTTGCCGATGGAAATGCCGACGGCGCAGTCGCGCTCCAGCGCGTCAAGCACCGGCCGCAGATTGTCGATGTGGTTGGAAATTTCATAGGTCTGGTACAGACTGTCGGCGGGATACTCGGAAAGATACTTTCCGGATTCGCCCGGCGCGCGCAGCTGCGCCCAGCCGTCATTGCCCTGCATGGCGTAATAGCCGTTGAAGAACCAGTCCAGCCCGTATGTATACGAGCCGCCCGCGTCTGTAAACGCTGAAATGAACGACACAAACAGATCGTCCTCTGTCCGGAAGCCCGCTTCGCTCCCCCAGCCGCTGAACCGGAGCATATTGGACGAAGCGGCAGCCCAGCAGAGGTTGGCGTCCGAGGCGATCTCCCCTTCCGCAACGTCCGTGAATTCCTTTTCCGCGTCAATGAAGTCCACGTTGGTGAGGCTGAAATAGCGGTCCTCCAGCGCACTGGCCGTCAGCTCTGTCTGCACCTGCTCCAGCGTCGATTCTGTCAGGCCGGTCAGGAAAATTTCCCGCGTATCGTCGATGGAAAACGTGGTCTTGTAAAAACCGGTGCAGGTGGGCGCGCCGCCGCTCATCACGGCGGCATCCGGCTCGGAGAAGCCGACGGGCGTGACGGTCATCAGCAGCTGTCCGTTATAATAGATCGAATAAGAGGCGATTTTTGCAGAGCGGACGGAATTCGCAAGCCCGTCCGGATTCAGAACGCCGCTCCGCGTAAGGGTATTTCCGTCTGTGTCCTCCATGCGGGTCGTAAAGCCCGGCTCCGGGTCGAGCCGCAGCGCAACCAGCGTCTCCTGCGCGGCAAATACCTGTGTGCAGAGCAGGACCAGCAGCGCAGCCAGCAGCAGACTGCGTACAAAACGCCGATTCATAAGCAACTCCTCAATTTCTTTATTTCTTTCTAAATAATAGTATTATATCACCGGAAGCCCGTGACCGCAAGAGTAGAAATCAGGCCGTGCGCTGTGCCGTTTCAGGCAAAAACCCGTCTGTGCACAGATTGACTTTGCTGCGCCTGTCTGGTATTCTTATGGTGTATTTACGCTGCGGCGCAGGAGGTCAAGCTATGTCCGCTTACACCAAGCAAGCCATTAAAAATTCATTTTTGAAGCTGCTCAATGACCGGCCGCTCAATCAGGTCACGGTCAAGGCAATCGTGGAGGACTGCGGCATCAACCGCAACACGTTTTATTATCATTTTACCGACATTCCCTCGCTTGCGACGGAGATCATCACCGAACGGGCTGACCAGATCATCCGGCAGTACGCCAACCCGGATTCGCCGGAGGCGTGTTTGAATGCCGCCGTGCAGTTCATGACGGAAAACCGGCGCGCGGTCATGCATATGTACCGTTCGATCAGCCACGATACCGTCGCGTTTTATCTCATGCAGATCTGCCGCCACACGGTCGAGGCCTACGCGGCGGCAGCCTATGGCGATCTGCCGCTCAGCAAAGAGGACCGGGAGATCCTGATCCGCTTCTGGCAGTGCGAATGCTATGGGCAGATCGTTGAGTGGCTGTCCAACGATATGAAGTACGACATTCAGGCGCAGTTCAGCAGGCTCTGCACGTTTTACCGCGGCGGATTTGAGGCAATGGCGCGGCAGGACGCCGATACAGGCATTCCGTGCTGATTGTCCGTTCCCCTTTTTCCCCGCATCTGCTATGATATCATGTAATACATCATGCTTTCACGGAGGTTCCTGATATGCGTTCCGGCTTTATTCTTTCCTGTGAGTCTACCATTGATCTCCCCTATTCCTACTGCGAACAGCGTGACATTCCCGTTTTGTTCTATTCCTATCAGGTCGACGGCGTCAGCTATGAGGACGACATGGGGCGTGATCCGGAGGCGCTGCCGCAGTTTTACGGCTTTCTGGACGCCGGAAAGCTGCCGAGCACAGCGCAGCTGAACGAATTTCAGTACGAGACGTTTTTTGACGCACTTTTGCAGCAGGGCGACGTGCTGCATATCGCGTTCGGCTCCGGTATGACGGCGTCCGTGCAGAATGCGATGCTTGCAGCGGAGACGCTGCGGGAGAAATACCCGGAGCGGAAGCTGACTGTGATCGATTCGCTCTGCTCGTCCTCCGGCTACGGTCTGCTGGTCGACGGCGCAGCCGATCTGCGCGACGAAGGAATATCCATGGATGAGATCGCGGATTGGGTACTCGAAAAGCGTCAGAAGGTCCACCACCAGTTTTATTCCACGGAGCTGAAATTCTACCGCCGCAGCGGGCGTATGTCCGGCGCTGCCGCAGCGATCGGCACGGTGCTCGGCATCTGCCCCATCATGCGTCTGGACGACAAGGGCCGCATCATTGCCTATGACAAGGTCCGCGGCAAGAAAAACGCCGTCGCGCGCACCGTCGAGACGATGAAGCGCCACGCCGAAAACGGAGAGAATTACACAGGCAAGGCGTTTATCTGCCACTCCAACTGCCTTGCGGATGCCGAGGCGACGAAGGCCGCCGTCGAAGCCGCGTTTCCGCATCTGAACGGCGAGGTGCGCATCTGCGATATCGGCACGATTGTCGCGTCGCATTCCGGCCCCGGCACCGTCGCGGTATTCTTCTTTGGAGACGACCGCGCACCGGAGGGTTCGGCTGTTTAGGCTTTTTCTAAATATTGACCCGGCTTTCCTCGCAGGAAAGCCGGGTCAGCTTTTATCCCTCTGCGGCCTGCAGCATTCTGTCGATGAGAATGCCATAGCCCTGTGCCGGGCTATTGACGAGCACGTGCGTGACTGCGCCGACCAGCCGTCCGTTTTGCAGGATCGGGCTGCCGGACATCCCCTGCACGATGCCGCCTGTTTTGGCAAGCAGCGCCTCGTCCGTCACGGTAATGAGCAGGTTCCGGCCATTTTTCGCGTCTGCATCCACACGGTCAATGCGGATGGCAAAACGCTGCACCTGATCGCCGTCGACATTTGAAAGGATCTCCGCCGGGCCGGTCACGACCGACTCAGCAGGAGCCGTTTCGACTGTCTGCCCCTGACGCGGATGGGTCATCGTGCCGAATATCCCGCAGGCTGTATTTTTGTCCACGGTTCCCACCGTGTCTGTCACATCAAAAAGTCCGTGCAGCTCTCCCGGCGTTCCGCGTGTACCGGCGCGGATCTCAGCAACGCTCGACCGCACCAGATAGCCGGACTGCATCATCAGAAGCTGCGTCCCGTCCAGACTGCTGACGCCGTGGCCGAGCGCACCGTAGCTTCCGGTTTCGGGGTCATAATAGGTGACAGTCCCGATCCCCGCGATATGGTCGCGTACCAGAACGCCGAGCCGGTAGCCGGACGGCGTTTTTTCCGGCGTGACAAGAAACTCCGCTTCCCTTCCGCCGCGTTCCACCCGCACGACAATCGGCTCGCTTTTCTGAATGCTTCCGAGCAGCGCCTGCGCGCTGTCTGTTTTCTTTCCGTCCGCCGCAATGATCACATCGCCCTTCCGGATTCCCGCCTGCTGCGCAGGTGTGCCGCTCTCTACCTCCGTGACCATCAGTCCCTCCGCATAGAGCTTGATGCCGACTGTATATCCGCCCGGAACCAGCGCGCGTCCGGCTGCGGCAGTCTGGCAGCACAGCGCAAGCGCAAGAACGAACGCGGCCAGCGCGGCCGGTATTTTTCTATAAAAAATGTTCCGCCTCATGTTCTCATCCTCTCCGCAAAAGTCTCAGCGCCATTATCTTGACCCGCCGAGCCGGAAAGAAACCGCGCATGGCGTATGTAAAAGAAAGTCTGTTTTCCTTGTCATGAATTAGAAATTCTCCGTTTTTCGAGAAAAGAGAAGCGTGTATCGGCAAAAAGGCTCTGCTTTTCCGCCGAAATCCAGAATTGCAGTTTCCATCTCAATTTAATTTCTGCAAAAAAAGAAAAATTAGTCTTGACTTTTCAGAATAAATCGTTATAATAATCATGCGCTTCGGAAAGAAGCTCAGCTAGGGGATTTGTGTAACGGTAGCACACCGGACTCTGACTCCGTTTGCGGGGGTTCGAATCCCTCATCCCCTGCCAGATGAAAAATCCGTAATCCAAAAGGATTGCGGATTTTCTCTTTGTGTATCATTTTTATCACGAAATATCAAACAAGATCCTTTCTGCAAAACGCCCGGCAGACAATCCGAATGTCTGCCGGGCACTCTGTATTTGTGGTTATCTCGTCAAAACCGTGCCTGCCATGCTGCCGGTGAAGGCGCCGTTCAGGATGGCCGGGCGGCCAGCGACGAAGACAGTATCCATACCGGCGGAGAACTGCGCAGGATCGGAATAGGTTGCGCAGGTATGGACGGCAGAAAGATCAAAAATATTCAGGTCTGCATCCATGCCGGGCGCGAGAATGCCCTTTGTTTTCAGGCCCATGATCTTTGCAGCACGGCCCGTGCATTTATGCACGGCAGATTCGATGGAAAGCGCCTGCTTTTCGCGGACGAAGTGCTCCAGGAGCGTTGTATACGTGCCATAAACGCGCGGATGGAGCATCCCGGTGGTGGGATAGGTGCTGTCGGAGATCACGCAGCTGTGTGCGTCGCGCAGGATATCGCAGATATCGTCCTCGGCAGCAATGAAATCGATCATGGTCACGTCGCAGTGCGCAGCCTGCAGCAGATCAAACAGTGCGGTAAAGGGGTCCTTCCCCTGCTGCTGCGCGATGGCGGCGATGCTCTGCCCCTCATACTGCCGCAAATCCTTCCGCGAGATGCTGGACGCGACAATATTCTCAAAGCCGACAAGAAGCGAGATATTTTCAAAGTCGCTGCCGGTCAGCATACGGTCTTTCAGCGCTTCGCGGAACGCGGGATCGGCCAGATTCTCGGTCAGCGCTTCCAGACCGCCCTTCTGGCTCTCTGGCGGCAGAACGTGGACGAGCTGGGTTGAACCGGCGGTATAGGGATAGACGTCGCAGGCGATCTCAATACCGTCCTGACGGGCCTCGTGCATCAGGCGGAGCATCTCCGGCGTGCAGCGGCGCCAGTTGGCCTTGCCGATGGATTTAAGGTGGCTGACCTCGACGGGGGTATGCAGTGCCTTTGCGACGGTGATCATTTCGCGGAGCGCGTCGACCACGCCGCTGCCTTCCTGCCGCATATGGACTGTGATGGGAATGCCGGAATTTTTAAGCGGCTGAAGCGCTTCGATGAGCGCTTCGGTCGAATAGAAGCAGTCCGGCGCGTAGCCGAGGCCCAGCGAAACGCCGAGCGCGCCTGCAGCAAGCTCCTGCTCGATCAGGCGGTGGATCTCAGCCATCTGGGCCGCGTCAAGCTCGGGCGTGCCGAAGCCTGCCGCGCAGGCGCGGATGGTGCCGCTGCCCGCCAGCATGGCGGTGTTGATGGGGCTGGGGGTCTTTTTTGCAGCGCACAGATAGGAAGCGAGGCTGGAAAAATCGGCGTTCTCCGGCAGCGCGCCCGCAACCGGGGTCAGATATGCCTCGATCTCTTTTTTGTATGCACCGGCGCAAGGCGTGACGGACAGGCCGCAGTTGCCGTTGACGATCGTGGTCAGGCCCTGCTTCAACTCAAGTTCGCCGAAATGCGGACGGAAGAGCGCCGCGTCGGCATGGCGGTGAATGTCGATGAAGCCGGGCGTAACATACTTCCCTGCTGCGTCAAGGACTGTCCCGGCAGAAGCATCCTTGAGATCACCAACTGCGGCGATTTTTCCGTCTTTAATCACAACATCGGCTGCGGCCGCCAGTGCGCCGGTCCCGTCGATCAGAGTACCGTTTTGAATCAGATAATCGAACATCTTTCTTTTTCCTTCGTATAGACGCAGAGCGCAAGACCGGTTTTCCGGCCCTGCGCTTTGCTTTTTTATTTGACAGGTTGGATGTGCCAGATGTCTTCGGCATACTGGCGGATGGTGCGGTCAGAGGAGAACTTGCCGGCGGAGGCGACGTTCATGAGGCACTTGCGGCCAAAGGCGATGCGGTCGCAGTAGTCATGGTTCACGCGCAGACGGGCCTTTTTGTAGCTGTCGAAGTCGTAGAAGATGAAATACTGATCCGGCTTATGCCAGCTTGCACCTTTGAGCAGAGACGTATAGAGCTCGTGCTGCTCTTCATCGGTGGGAACAGTCCCGTCGATCAGGGTGTCGACGGCGCGGCGGAGGTTCGGGTTGGCCTCGTAGAAGCTGCGAGCGTTGTAATTGGGCTTTACCATGTTGATCTCCTCGACGGTCGCGCCGAAGATATACTCGTTCTCGCTGCCCGCCTGCTCTGCGATCTCGACGTTCGCGCCGTCGAGCGTGCCGAGCGTCACAGCGCCGTTCAGCATGAGCTTCATATTGCCCGTGCCGGAAGCCTCCGTACCGGCCGGAGAGATCTGCTCGGAAACATCGGCGGCGGGGATGATATGCTCGGCGTAGGAGCAGTTATAGTTCTGCACGAAGACGACCTTCATGATGCCGTCCATGGCGGGATCGCTGTTGATGAGATCAGCCACGCGGTTTACATAATGAATAATTGCCTTTGCACGGCGGTAGCCGGGGGCAGCCTTTGCGCCGAAGATAAAGGCGGTCGGTGTGAAATCCTTGATGCTGCCGTCCTTGATAGACAGATACAGATCCATGATGCTCAGCGCGTTCAGCAGCTGGCGCTTATACTCGTGCAGGCGCTTGACCTGTACGTCGAAAATAAACGACGGATCGAGCGCAACGCCCTCGTGCTCTTCGATCACGCGGCAGAGCTGACGCTTTTTCTCAAGCTTGATGGCGTTGAACTGCTTGATGGTCATTTCGTCGATCCCGGCCTTCAGCCCTTCCAGCTGGTCGAGGTTTTTAAGATACCCGGTTCCGACCTTGCTGTCGAGCAGACCACAAAGCTCCGGATTGGACAGGCCCAGCCAGCGGCGGGGCGTGATGCCGTTGGTCTTGTTCTGGAAGCGGTCGGGATAGACGGCGTACCAGTCCTTGAACAGAACGTCCTTGAGGATCTGGGAATGGATCTCTGCAACGCCGTTGACGGCGGTGGACATATAGACGGACAGATTTGCCATATGCGCCTGCCCATCCTTGACGATAAAGAGCTTCGAATGCGGGTGCTCCTGCTTGAGCTTCGCATCGATGCGCTCAATGATCTCGCAGACCTCCGGCACGACGGAGCGCAGCAGCTCCAGGTCCCACTTTTCGAGTGCCTCGGTCATGACGGTGTGGTTCGTATAGGCGAACACGCGGCGGGTCAGCTCAAACGCGGCGTCAAAATCCAGTCCCTCGGCCATCAGCAGACGGATCAGCTCCGGAATGGACATAGCGGGATGCGTATCGTTCAGCTGGACAGCAATAAACTCCGGCAGGCGGTAATAGTCCGTGCCGTGCTGCTGGCGGTAGTCGCGCAGGATATCCTGCAAAGACGCGCTGGAAAGGACGTACTGCTGCTTGACGCGCAGGCGCTTGCCCTCCCATGTGGAGTCGTTCGGATACAGAACGCGGGTGATATCCTCGGCCTTGTTCTTCTTTTCAAGCGCCTTAACGTAGTCCTGCGCGTTGAAGGCGTCGAAGTTCAGCTCCTCCTCGGCCTCGCACTGCCAGAGGCGGAGCGTACCGACCGTCGTTGTTTCATAGCCGATCACGGGCATATCATACGGGACGCAGTTGACGGTCTGGTCGGCAAATTTGACCTTGACGGCCAGCTTGTCACGGCGGTGGCTCCACGGGTCGCCGTATTTCGTCCAGTCGTCGGCGTTTTCACGCTGGCAGCCATTGACGAACGACTGCTTGAACAGGCCGAAGCGATAGCGCAGGCCATAGCCGGTCAGCGGCAGGTCGAGCGTCGCGGCGCTGTCAAGGAAGCAGGCGGCGAGACGGCCAAGTCCGCCGTTGCCGAGGGCCGCGTCCTCAATGTGCTCCATGCACGCAAGATCGACGCCCTTTTCAGCAAAGGCCGCTTTCATCCCGCGCAGAATGCCGAGGTTGAAGAGGTTGCTGTAGACCAGACGGCCGACGAGATATTCCGCGGAGAAATAGAACGCGCGGCGGCCCGGCGCCTGACGGCGCTTGGTCTTCGTCCATTTGTCGCTGATCTCCATCATGATGACCTGGCCAAGCGCCTCATGCAGGCGCTCCGGGGTCGTTTCCTGCAGCGTCTCGTCATGCTGGAAATGCAGCAGAGCCTCAGTCTGTTTTACGATTCGTTCCGATAATTCACTCATAGGTTACTCCTTCCATGGGACTCCGCCGGGCAAAGCTGCCGGCGGCCTTTAAAGAAGCGTCCACCTATCCGGCAAGGACAGGTGGACGCCAGATGACTGTAGGTATTATACACGATTTGACCGCTCTGTCAAACCTGCAATTTTTTGGGCCAGCGCTTCGTTGGCCGCGCCGGGCAGCATACGCCAGCGCCAGTTCGACTGCAGAAGCCTGCCAGGTTCGTTCATACGCGTTTCCCGGCCCAGACGCAGATAGTCCTGCATCTGCATGATAAACAGCTGTGCCTTGGACTGCATACCGGCCTCGATGATGGCGTCGGCCAAATCGTCCTCCGCCGTAATGCCGAGATAGCTGCGGGCATAGGCGTCCGTTTCTGCGTCAATTCCCTCGCACCACTGGATAAGCGTTTCATTGTCGTGCGTGCCGGTGTAGCAGATGGCGTTTTCAGGATAGCGGTCGGGCAGATAGTTGCTCGGTTCGCGCGGGTCGAAGGCAAACTCCAGCACCTTCATGCCAGGGAAGCCGGAATCAATCACAAGCTGCTGTACCTCCGGCGTCAGGAAACCGAGATCCTCGGCGATAAAATCGGTATCCGGGAAATTCTTCCGGATAGCATTTACAAGCTTCATGCCGGGACCCTTGACCCATTCGCCCTTGCGGGCGGTACGGTTGACGGCAGGAATGGCCCAATAGCTTTCGATGCCGCGGAAATGGTCGATGCGGACGACGTCGAAGCTCTCCCCTGCTGCGCGCAGGCGTCGCATCCACCAGGAGAAGCCGTCCTGTTCCATGTGCGCCCAGTCATAGATGGGATTGCCCCAATACTGTCCATTGGCGTTGAAGCCGTCAGGCGGGCAGCCCGCGACGACGCGCGGACGGCGGGTGCGGGTCAGCTGGAAGTTCTCCGGGTGCGACCAGACGTCGGCGGAATCCAGCGGAACATAAATGGGGATATCGCCGATGATCAGCACGCCGTTTTCATGGGCATACTCCCGCAGCCGCTGCCATTGCGTATGGAAGCAGTACTGCAGGAACCGTTGAAAATCAAGCTCGTCGTGCAGCAGCTCACGGTAGTACGCCATGGCCTCCGGCTGGTGCATCCGGATATCGAGCGGCCACTCGGTCCACGGGCCGTCGTTATAATATGCCTTAACGGCCATAAAGAGTACATACTCCTCCAGCCACGCACTCTGCTGGCGGACATATTCCGTGTAGCGCTCCGCCGGGGCCTTGTGGAAGCGGCTCCATGCCAGATGCAGCACCCGCAGGCGCTGGTCGTACATCTTCGAAAAATCGACCTGATCGGCGCGGCTGCCCCAATCGACGCGGTCAAGCTCCTCCTGCGTCAGGTATCCGTCCTTGACAAGCTCGTCCAGATCGATCAGATACGGGTTCCCGGCGAAGGTAGAGAACGCCTGATAGGGCGAATCGCCATAGCCGGGCGGGTTGATCGGGAGGATCTGCCAGTAGGTCTGCTTTGCCGCTCTCAGAAAATCAATAAAGTCATAGGCTGCTTTGCCCATGCTGCCGATGCCGTAGGGCGAGGGCAGCGAAGTAATGTGCATCAGGATTCCACTGCTTCTTTTCATACTATCACTCTTATTTCGCTTTCGTTGAAAACAGGCAAAAGCAGCGGTTGGGCGCTGTTTTCAGCTGTTTTCGAGTTTTCTGACGCTTTCACGGTTGGAAAGCGTAAACGGTACGGTCATATGGCGGGCCTGCCCGCCGCGCTCGGTGCAGTCCATCAGAACAGAAAAGCTGCGCCGGGCCAGAAGCTCGACAGACTGGGAAACGGTAGAAAGCTTCGGGGTATAGAAGCTGCCGATCCTCAGTCCATCATAGCCGATGATGGAAATATCGTCAGGGACGCGCTTTCCGGCGTCCACCAGTGCGCGGATCGCGCCGATGGCAATGACGTCTGCCATGGCGAACACAGCTGTGACCTGCGGTGTGTCGCGCAGGACAGCCTGCATGCCGGAATAGCCATCCTCATAGCTGTAGCGGCCGGTATGGTAGTAGATCTGCTCGTCGAACTGCATGCCGTTTTTCCCGAACGCTTCCACGCAGCCTTCATAACGCTGCGCAGACGTATCGGATAAAAGCCGGTCGCCGCCGAGAACAGCAATGTTTCTGTGGCCGCAGCGGATGAGATAATCGACAGCGCAGGCAGCGCCCTGCCGGTCGTTGGTCGTAACGCTGGACAGGTTCTCAAACGGCAGATCGCTCGCATCGTTTGTAACAATGATGGAGGGCACATGGATCTTGTCGAAATCGCTGACAAAATGACGGTTCGTCGCACCAAGGAACATCACGCCCATGGGCTTGCGCTCCCGGCAGAGCTTGACGGCACGAAGCACCTCGTTATCGTCTTCATCGATAAAGTCGACAATCAGCGAATGCGTGGTGCGCGAGAAAAGGGACTGCAGATGCTCGACCATACCGGCAAACAGCTCGTTGGCCGTACCCTTGACAATGATGAGTACGGTGTTGGAGCGCTGCTGCTTTAAAAGCTGTGCGCTTTCGTTGAGTTCAAAGCCGCGTTCCTGCGCAATGGACAGAATCGCCTGCCGCGCTTTTTCCGAAACATTCGGCTGGTTATTGAGCACGCGAGAGACAGTTCCAAGCGAATAACCGCTCAGTCTCGCAAGATCCTTGATCGTCATATCTGCTGTTCTCCTTGGTTTTGCTGATTCTGTATCACTATCATACAGAACCTCTGAAAAATCCACTTAAAACAGGCAAATTTCTTTATCCCTTTACCGCGCCGGCAGCAACGCCCTTGATAATATATTTCTGGCAGCAGAGATAGAAGATGACGACCGGGACGATGGACATCAGGATCAGCGCCATAGTCGCGCCCATGTCGACGGAGCCGTAGCTGCCCTTGAGGTACTGGATGTGGATGGGAATGGTGCGGAATTCGTTGATATCAAGGACCAGATACGGCAGGAGGTAGTCGTTCCAGACCCACATGATCTCCAGAACACCGACGGAAATGAAGGTCGGCTTCATCATGGGCAGGACAACCTGGAAGAAGGTCTGCACAGGGGTGCAACCGTCAATCACAGCAGCCTCTTCAATGGAGCGAGGGATGGACTTGACAAAGCCGGTGAACATAAACACAGCGAGACCCGCACCAAAGCCGAGGTAGACAATAGGAATTGTCCACGGGCGATTGAGCTTCAGAGTATCGGCGGTCTTTGCCAGCGTGAACATGACCATCTGGAACGGGACGACCATGGAGAACACGCACAGGTAGTACACAATGCGGCAGACGAGGCTGTCGACACGGGAAATATACCACGCGGCCATGGACGTGCAGATGAGGATCAGAGCAGCGGAGAGCAGCGTGATCATCAGGCTGTATTCGACGGATTTATAGAACGGGTAGTTGCCGAAGGTCATACCCTTGATGTAGTTCTGCAGCCCCATGAAGGTGTCGCTTGTGGGGAAGGCAAACGTATCAAGGTTAATAGCGGCGTTGGTCTTGAGAGAGTTGACCAGAACGATGAAGATCGGATAGAGATACGCAACGGCAATGATCGCAAACACGACCGTCAGGACGGTATGCGAACGGCGCTCTTTCTGGAAGCCGGTATTTTTCATTACTGATCGACCTCCTTCTTTCTGGTGGACACAAGCTGGGCAATGCTGATGATCGCAACCAGGATAAAGAACACAACTGCCTTGGCCTGTCCGGGGCCTTTGGAGTTGGAGGTGTTGGAGTTGACGATGTTCAGAGCCAGCATTTCCGTGGTCTTGATGACGTTGCCGTCAGCCAGCGTCTTAAAGGGCGAGCCGCCCGTGAGGGCCAGGTTCTGGTCATAGAGCTTGAAGCCGTTGGTCAGGGACAGGAACGTGCAGATGGTGATAGACGGCATGATGTTCGGGATTGTGATGTTCCAGAGCGTTTTCCAGCTGGACGCACCGTCGATCTTTGCGGCCTCCAGCATATCCTCCGGGATTGCCTGCAGGCCTGCGATATAAATGATCATCATATAGCCTATCTGCTGCCAGCACATGAGGATGATCAATCCCCAGAAGCCGTATTTGGTTTCCAGCACGACGGCTGTGTCGAAGTTGCTGAGGATGCCGTCGAAGATCATGAGCCAGATATAGCCCAGAACGATGCCACCGATGAGGTTCGGCATGAAGAAAACGGTACGGAAGATGTTCGAGCCCTTGATACCCTTAGTCAGAACGTAGGCAACAGCAAAGGCCAGAACGTTGATGATGAGCAGGGATACGAGCGCAAACAGCGCTGTATACCAGAACGCGTGGAGGAAGCCCTCATCCTGGAAGATAGTCTGGTAGTTTTTCAGTCCCACCCACGTCCACTTGCTGGTCGTCTTGAACTTGCAGAAGGACAGGAACAGCCCCTTTGCAAACGGGTACAGGAAGCCCACGCAGAACGCTGCGAACGTCGGCAGCAGGAACAGCCAGCCCCAGCGCTGGATCGGGCGGCGGATCAAGCTGCATGACAGAGCCGAATCGTCATGTTTTTTCTTCTTCATCATGCTTCTCCTTTATTATTTATATACTTTCTTGACAATTTCACAGACAAGCGTCCGGCCTCCGGGCGTTTGTCCGCAAAATCTTCGGCTGCGGCAGTTTCTTTTCTGTAAAAAAGGGGGCTTTGCAGCCCCCTCTTTACTTTTGGTCACGCCTTATTGCTTATGCGTTTTCCTTTGCATACTGGGTCGCCCAGCCCTGCACGAATGCAGTCTCGACAGCGGACCAGTCGCCGGTACCGGCAGAGTACTGAGTCAGAGCGTCGACAACGGCAGCACGCCAGTCGTCAACAGCGGGAGTCCAGTTGAATGCCCAGGTCACAACGTACTTGCCATCGGCAGTGTACTTGTTGGCATCCTGGAAGAAGACGTTCTCCGGCTCCTTGGCGTCCTTGAACGGGCAGGGGCCAAACTCTTGTGCCAGCATCGTGGTGCCTTCGTCAGAGGTAACGACCCAGACGAGGAAATCGATGGTAGCCTGAATGTCCTCTTCAGAGGCTTCGTTGTTGATGGCCCAGCAGTTCTCAGTGCCAGCGCACAGGCCGGCCTCTTCTTCGCCGTCAACACCGCAGTAGATGGGGATCATAGCCAGATCGTCGGGGTTCATGCCGAACGTGCCGGTCAGGTTGGAATATTCCCAACTGCCGTTCTGATAGAACGCAGCCTTGCCCTCGCCGAATTCGGCCTCGGACTCGTCGCCGGTAGCGGTAGCCAGAGCAGCGCCGGTGGTAGCGGAATCAGTGGTGTAGAGATCCCAGATGTTCTTGAAGTTGTTGAGGTAAGCGCCGGTGATGGTGGCGGGCTGCGCGGTCACGCCGTCGTCACGGAACTCGTAGTACAGCGGCATATTGGCCAGATGGCCGGAGAAACGCCAGCTGGAGGAGCCTTCGAGGCCGGCGGAGGAGAATGCGTCGAAGCCGAGCTCGTCAGCACGGGCATGGATGTCGTCAGCGACAGCCTTCAGGGATTCGAAGTTGGTGATCTCGTCGATGGAGTGGCCAGCCTTCTCAAGCAGAGCCTTGTTGACGATGATGCCGAACGCCTCGTAGCAGTAGCCGATGGCGAGGGTCTGGCCGTCTTCACCCTTGAGGTTGAAAGCATCGGTGGTCATCTGATCCATGATGGCAGTGCCGTCGAACGGATAGCAGTAGTCGCCGTAGGAATTGATGGCGCCCTGGTTGCCGCACTGGAACAGGGTCGGAGCGGAGCTCTTGTCAAGCTCGGCTGCGAGGGTGGTGTCATAGGTGCCGGAAGCAGCGGTGACGACCTTGACGGGAACGCCGGTCTGCTCGGTATAGGTGGCGGCGAGCTTCTGCCAGGCTTCGTCCGCTTCGGGCTTGAAGTTCAGGTAGTAGACAGAACCGGTCGCTTCGGTCGCGGCGGGCTCTTCCGTCTCGGTCTCAGCAGGGGTGGGTTCTTCGGCGGCCGGGGTGTCGGTCGTCTCAGCCGGGGTGGTCTCTTCGGGCTGTGCGGGCTCGGTCTTGGTTGCGCAGGCAGCCAGGCCAAGAACCATCACGAGCGCCAGAAGCATTGCGATGATCTTTTTCATGGTATTTCCTCCTGAATGATTTTTGAATTCTGGAAACGTTTCCATTTCCAATGCCCATATTATACTACATTTTTCTGATCTGAGCAATCAAAATTTGTTCCAAAAAAAAAATCAGCAGTTTGCACGATTTCAGGGCTGCAAAATTGTGCAGTTTGCTTCTATCCTCTTTTCGGCTTGCGTTTTTTCTGTTCAGTCGATATAATATTCTATATTCTTTCCTGAAACGAGGCGCGCTATGAAGTTCTTCAATTATGATTCCCCTTTTTGGTCGTTTATGTCGCGGATCGCAGACCTTGTCATTGTAAATATACTGTGGCTGGTTTTCTGCATCCCCGTGTTCACCATCGGCGCATCAACGGCGGCAATGTACCGCGTGACGCTCAATCTGGTGCGCGGTGAGGGCGGCGGTGTCGTCCGCAGCTTCTGGGCGTCGTTCAAGCTCAATTTCAAGCAGGGCGTTCTGCTGTTCCTGATCCTTCTGATTCCGACGCTGCTGGTGATCGTTGAGGTTGAGATCTATCTGTCCGGTGCGGTGGCACAGTCGGTCTGGATGGGCGTGATTTTCTGCTTCCCGGCGCTGCTCGTTTCGCTGATCGGCGCTTATATCTATCCCCTGCTGGCGCAGTTCGACAATACCATCAAGAACACACTCAAAAACGCCATTCTGCTTTCGATCGGCAACCTCCCCTATTCGCTCGTGATGGCGGCGCTGAATCTGTCCGCGCCGCTCCTGCTCCTGTTTGCGACAAGCTTTTTCCTGCGGACGTGCATTTTCTGGATCCTGATCGGCGGTTCGCTCGTCGCGATGCTCAATTCATATCTGCTGCGGAAAATCTTCAAAAAGTATTTTGAGCTGGATTAAATGCGCGCCCGGTGCAAGGCTGCACCGGGCGCATACTTTTTATCTTCTCAATGCCGCGATCAGTTCCAGAAGGCCGTAGACAATGGGCTGGTGGAACAGGTAGATGAACAGGGACTGGCGGCCGCACCAGCAGAAGAACCGCGCGATCGCGCTTTCCCGGAACGTGCCGGGCAGGCGTGTTTTTTTGTCCGCGTAGACCGTCCTGCCGAGAACTGTGCCGAGCATATACCAGCCGAGGTGCGGCAGGAGCGGAAAATAATCGCTGGACGCGAAGCCCTCATAGGCAAAGCCGAACGGAAAAAGGAATTTTGCCTCCACGACCGTGCCGGAAATGAGATAGCCGGTCACAACGAGCACAACGCCCATGGCGGCAAGCGCCTGCGTGGGCAGCTTTTTATAGGCGGGATAGAGCATCATGCAGATGCCCAGCAGATGCAGTACGCCGAACCAGACGATCACATCGCGCGAAGCCATGCCGAGGCGGTACATCCCGAAGGTCACAAGCGAAATGAGCATTCCGCAGGCAAAGACGATGCAGCCGCGGCGGAAGCTGCGCGAACCGAGCGTAGCGCAGCAGCCGGACAGGACGACGAAGATCACGCCGCCATACTGCTGGATGAATACGTACCACGCGGGCAGGTGCAGATCAAGGCCAATAAAATAGATCAGATCAAAAATCAGATGGATGAGAATCACGCAGAGGATGCAAAGGCCGCGCAGCGCGTCCAGCTCCCAGATCCGGTCGGTTTTTTTCATGGAAATCACCTGAAATCATTACAGCCTGCCGCGGAACGCGGCAGGCTGCCGAAATAAATTACAAATTCTTTGCGTCTTCCAGCGCCTGACGCTCGGCTTCTTCCTCTTCGAGCACACGGTAGGCAACCTTGCCGACCAGCGTTTTAGGCAGCTCGGGCCGGAACTCGATATCATACGGCATGGCGTATTTTGCGATATGCTGGCGGCAGTAGTCGAGGATCTCCTGCTTGACCGCGTCCGACGGCTCGTAACCGGGGCGCAGGACGACAAAGGCCTTGACCTTCTGCATCTTATACGGATCCTTGACGCCGATGACGCAGGACAGCAGCACCTTTTCATGGCCGTCAATGATGTTTTCCAGTTGGCCGGGATAGACGTTATAGCCGGAGGTGATGATCATGCGCTTGATGCGCTGGGAGAAGTAGACAAAGCCGTCCTCGTCCATCTTGCCAAGGTCGCCGGTGTGCAGCCAGATGCGGCCGTCCTCATGGCGGCGGAGGGTGTTGTGCGTTTCCTCGGGGTTGTCGACATACTCGAGCATGACCGACGGGCCGGAGACGCAGATCTCGCCTTCGAGATTCGCGTCCAGCTCCTGTGTCGTGCCGGGCTTTACAATCTTATAATACGTATCCGGGAACGGGACACCGATGGAGCCGACGCGGTTATAATCCTTCGGCGTCAGGCAGGAGGCCGTGACGCATTCGGTCAGGCCGTAGCCCTGACGCACCTGCACGGAAGCATTGTGGGCCTTGAGGAAATCGTCGACCTTTTTCTTCAGCTCGATGGACATACTGTCACCGCCGGAGAACACGCCCTTGAGGCAGCTGAGGTCTGCGTTTTCAAGCTTTTCTGCGCGCAGCAGCGCCTCAAACAGCGTCGGGACGCCGGGGATGATATTGGGCTGCTTTTTGATGAGCAGCTCGGCGTAGGTATTGACGTTGAACTTCGGAACAAGGATGCAGCACGCGCCGCCAATCAGGGCGGTATGGATGCCGATGCCGAGGCCGAAGCCGTGGAACACGGGCATGACGGAGAGCATCTTCAATCCGTCGATGGGCGAGAAGCCGGAGGCAGCGATGGTCTGCAGGCCCAGCGCGTTAAAGTTCATATTGGACAGGAGAATGCCCTTGGTCGTGCCGGTCGTGCCGCCGGAATAGAGGATGGACGCGCCTTCATCAGCTTTGCCGAACACTCTCGGAAGGGGCAGGTCGCGCTTTTTGCCGACGCGCTGGAATTCCGACCACCAGATGTAATTGCCCTTTTTCGGGGGCTTGGGGTATTTGCGGGCTGCCGTCAGGGCATAGCCGAGGGCAAGATGCGGGTACAGCTCGTCCTCGATTTTGGCAAGCAGGAGCTTGCAGTCCGGATCGTCAAGCTCGGGCATGATGGGTGCGATCTTGGCGTAGAACTGGTCGAGCGTGAGGATGCACTTGGAGTGCGAGAAATTGAGATAGAACTTGATCTCCCCTGCCGCGGAAAGCGGATGGATCATGTTGGACACCGCACCGATGCGGTTCAGGCCATAGAACGCGTGCAGGGCCTGCGGGCAGTTGGGCATACAGATGGTGACGCGGTCGCCCTTTTTGATGCCCATGGCGAGAAACGCCTGCGCCGTCTCGTCGATCTTCTGCATGAACTGCGTGAAGGTCGTCTTTTTGCCCATGAATTCATAGGCAGGCAGCTTCGGATTGCGCTCTGCTGCGGCTTTGACCATCTGATAGATGGTCTTCTGCGGATAAGACAGATGCTGCGGCACATTGCCGTAATACTTTAACCAGGGAGCGGAAGAGGAAAGACTCATTTTTTTCATCCTTTCGGGCGAGTTTTTTCACACACCTCTGCCGCCCCATTCACACACCAAAGACGGCAGTTATCTGCATTATACCTGTTTCGGCCCGAAATAGCAAGATTTTCTTACAGGCAGATGCGGCGGTTTGTCCTACAGCGTGCCGCAAAAGCAGAACCGGCAGCGCTTCGCCGGGCACCGCAAGGCCGGGCACCATGCAGGAGCCCGGCCTTGTCCTGGCGGTGTTCTACTCCGCCATGCCGTATGCCTGCTCAAAGAGCTGGTAAAATGGGAGAAGGAATTGAAAGCCTGCTTTGACCCAGTCTGTCAGCTCCGGGCCGCTGCTGCGCTCGTCGAAGGGGTGCATACTTTCGATGGAAAACGAGCGCATATTATAAAGTCTTCCAACCGGTTCCCCGGCATGGCCCTTCGGCCTTGCATAGGCGGGGCCGGAAAGCGTATATTCCTGCTGCGCGTCCAGCTGCCGCAGGAGCTTTTCGGCGCGCTTCGGGTCGTTGTCCAGAATCCGCCGCAGCTGTACGCCGGATGCTGCCGGCATCCACCAGCCCGCGCCGCAGCCGTAGCCGTCCGCGCCGACCTGGAACCAGAAGCACGGCGCTTCACCGCGGTTCTCGATCGCGTTCTGGAACGAAAACCAGATATGGTCGTTGAGCGGCCCGCGTCCAAACAGCCGCCGTGCGTCGCGGTAAATGCGTGAAATGTGAACATTCAGGTGCAGATTGGGGTATGTTTCCTGAAACCAGTCGTAAAGCTCCCCGGCCAGCGCCTTTGTCGGGGTCATGACCGCGTCCTGAAATTCCTGCTTGTGCTCTGCGAACCACGCCCGGTCATTGTTGAACCGGATGCCCCAGAACACGTCGACCGTCTGGTCGGTATATCCTGTAAACATTGCTTTTACTCCTTCTGATTGCGAAGATAGGCCAGATAGCCCTCTAAAATCAGGCTGGCCGCCACGGCGTCGACCGTGTTTTTGCGTTTTTTGCCGTGATAATTGCTTTCGTTCAGGATCTGGTGCGCCTCGATGGTCGTGCGGCGTTCATCCCACAAAACGGGCTTTATCCCGACTGTCTGCTCCAGAAGCGCGGCAAAGTCGCGGTAGAGCGCGGCACGCGGGCCTTCCGTGCCGTCCATATTGCGTGGGAAGCCCATCACGAGCCGCTGCGCGCCGCTTGCTTTAAACATCCGTGCCACTTCCTCCGCCGTCTTTTCCGGCTTCCACGAGTGGATCACCGCCGTCTGGCCGGTCATCCAGCCAAGCGCGTCTGAAATGGCCACGCCGGTGCGTGCGTCGCCGTAGTCGATCGCCATGATTTTCATGCAGTCTCTCCCTGTTTCCTGTTTTTTTATAGTATAGCAGATTTTTTGCCTTCCTGCAATTCGCGAGAAAATTTTCCTGTTTTCTTGAAAAAAACCTGTTGACCTGCAATGCTTTTTATGATAATATGGCTCTACCTGTGAAAAAGGGGTTTTCTTTTTTTGCGCCCATTTTTCAAGCTGCGGGACGCCACGTAGTTTCGGCGTCATCTAAATTTTCAATAGCCGCAGTTTTGCAGGGAGGCAAGTATTAAGGAGGTGCCGAATATGCGAGTTAAGATCACGCTCAGATGCAACGAATGCAAGCAGAGAAACTACAACACCATGAAGAACAAGAAAAACGACCCCGACCGTATCGAACTGAAAAAGTATTGCAGATTCTGCAAAAAGCAGACTGTGCACAGCGAGACGAAGTAACACATCGGACAAGCAGAAAGGGTGAACATCATGGCAGAAGCGAAAAAGGAAAACTTCTTTGCCCGCACTGGCAAGCGTCTCAGCCGCTGGTTCCGTGAAATGAAGAGCGAGCTGAAAAAAGTCGTATGGCCGACAAAGAGCCAGATGGTCAACAACACCGTCATCGTTCTGGTGTGCACACTGATCGTCGGCATTTGCATTTGGGTCTTCGATGCTGTAGGCGGCGTCGTCGTCAACGGTATCATTACCCTGGTCAGAGGCTAAAGCATGGCGGAAGCAGCAAAATGGTATGTTGTGCATACCTATTCCGGCTACGAAAACACCGTCAAGGCTACCATCGAGAAAACCATTGAGACCCGCCATCTCGAGGATCTGATCCACATTGTCTCCATCCCCATGGAAACTGTGACCGAGATCACCGACAACGGGCCGAAAACGTACGACCGCAAGGTATTTCCGGGCTACGTTCTCATCAAGATGATCATGTCCGACGAGGCATGGTACATCGTCAAAAATGTCCGCGGCGTGACCGGCTTTGTCGGTTCCGGCACGAAGCCGACTCCCCTTACGGAGGAGGAAGTGCAGCAGCTGGGCATTGAAAAGCATGAGATCGTGGTTGCGTACTCTGAAGGCGACAGCGTCCGCATCAACGACGGCCCGCTGACCTCCTTCATCGGAACTGTCGACCAGATCGATATCGAAAAGAACAAGGTTCGCGTCATCGTCTCCATGTTCGGGCGCGAAACGCCGGTCGAGCTGGAGCTCGATCAGGTCGAGCTGGTCAACGACTGACCCCGCAGGAACGCGGAACGTGGGAGGGGCTTGACCCCCGCCAAAAATACGCGCCCGTGCGCGTATCACCACATTTATTCAGGAGGTGCTCATCATGGCACAGAAAGTAACAGGCTATATCAAGCTGCAGATCCCCGCTGCAAAGGCAACTGCGTCGCCCCCTGTCGGCCCGGCTCTCGGCCAGCACGGCGTCAACATTTCTCAGTTCATCAAGGAATTCAACGAGCGTACCAAGGATCAGGCTGGTTTCAAGATCCCGGTCGTTATCACGGTTTACGCTGACCGTTCCTTCTCCTTCGTCACCAAGACCCCCCCGACCCCGACCCTCATTCTGAAGGCTCTGGGCATCGAAAAGGGCTCCGGCGTGCCCAACAAGGACAAGGTCGCCACCATCACCAAGGCACAGGTCAAGGAAATTGCCGAGCGCAAAATGCCCGACCTGACTGCGAACACCATCGAAGCCGCTATGAGCCAGGTCGCAGGTACCTGCCGCAGCATGGGCATCGTGGTCGTCGACTGAGTTTGACCGCAATAACAGCTTGACCGAGGTATATCGGCAACAGGCCGAGCCTCATAAATATGTGGGAGGAATCATTCCGAATCACCACTAAGGAGGAAATTACATTGTTTAGAGGTAAAAAATATAAGGACAGCGCGAAACTGGTCGACCGCTCCACGCAGTACGAAGTTCCCGCTGCTATGGATCTTGTTGTAAAGACCGCTTCCGCCAAGTTCGACGAGACTGTTGAAGTCCACATCAAGCTCGGCGTTGACTCCCGTCACGCTGACCAGCAGGTCCGCGGCGCGATCGTTCTCCCGAACGGCACCGGCAAGACCCGCAAGGTTCTCGTGTTCGCCAAGGATGCCAAGCTCGACGAGGCCAAGGAGGCCGGCGCCGACTTTGCAGGCGGCATGGAGCTCGTTGAAAAGATTCAGAAGGAAAACTGGTTCGATTTCGATGTCGTCGTCGCTACCCCGGATATGATGGGTATCGTCGGTCGTCTCGGTAAGGTTCTCGGCCCGAAGGGCCTCATGCCCTCCCCCAAGGCCGGCACCGTGACCCCCAACGTCACCGCCGCCGTCAAGGAGATCAAAGCCGGTAAGATCGAGTACCGTCTCGACAAGACCAACATCATCCACTGCCCCATCGGCAAGGCTTCCTTCGGCCCCGAAAAGCTCGCTGAGAACTTCAACGCACTCATGGGCGCTGTTATCAAGGCAAAGCCGGCCGCTGCAAAGGGCCAGTATATCAGAAGCTGCACCGTTGCCAGCACCATGGGCCCCGGCATCAAGGTTGCTACCACCAAGATCTAAAAAATAGCTCTTGACATTCGCGCAGATTCTGCTATAATATATAAGCTGCCAAAGACAGCAGGAGATAGTTTATCGTAACAGGGTTCGCCCTTCCTGCCGAGGTTCCGCATAAATGGTAACATTTCTGTGTCCTCACGTCTTTGGCGTGAGGACATTTTATTTTCAGAGGTGACATTCATGCCCAACGCAAAGGTACTTGAAAGCAAGAAAACCGTCGTTGATGCTCTGTCTGAGAAAATTCAGAACGCTACTTCTGCTGTTTTTGTAGACTACAAGGGCATCACCGTCGCGCAGGATACCGAGCTTCGCAATCAGTTCCGTGCTGCGGGAGTCGAGTACGCTGTCGTCAAGAACACCCTGACCCGGTTCGCTGCCAATAAGGCCGGCTACACCGAGTTCGATGAGCTTCTCAACGGCACCACGTCCATGGCTTCCACCACCGACGATCCCATTGCACCGGCTCGCGTCGTCTGCGAATTCGCAAAGAAAAACAAGAACGTCGTCAAGATCAAGGGCGGCATGGTTGAAGGCAAGGTTCTGTCTGTTGAAGAACTCATGTCCTTCGGCGAACTGCCCTCCAAGAATGCACTCGTTGCACAGGTTCTCGGCACGTTCCTCGCGCCCATCTCCTCTCTGGCAGTTGTCCTGAACCAGATTCTGGAGCAGAAGGGCGGCGCTCCTGCGGAAGAAGCTCCCGCAGAGGCTTAATCCATCAATCAATAAAATTTCGACTGAAACATTTTACTGAACAATTTACTGGAGGTAACTACAATGGCATCCGAAAAGATTACTGCTATGATCGAAGAAGTTAAGACCCTCACCGTTCTTGAGCTGGCTGAGCTGGTTCATGCTCTGGAAGAGGAATTCGGCGTTTCCGCCGCTGCCGCTGCTGTCGCCGCTCCCGCTGCCGGTGCTGCTGCCGCTGAGGAAGAGAAGACTGAGTTCGATGTCGTCCTGAAGGCCGCTGGCGCCAACAAGATCGCTGTCATCAAGGTCGTCCGTGCTCTGACCGGCCTGGGCCTGAAGGAAGCTAAGGAACTCGTCGACGGCGCTCCGAAGAACCTCAAGGAAGGCGTCTCCAAGGACGAGGCCGAGAAGATCGCTGCCGAGCTCAAGGAAGCTGGCGCAGAGGTCGAGGTCAAGTAAGTTTACTTGTCACCAAAAAAATCCCGGGCTGCATCTGCAGCCCGGTTTTTTTGCAGCATTATAAAATTATGTTAACCAGCATACAGAGCAGCACGCCGATCATTGTCGGGATTGCCGCCGCCAGAAGCGTCCACCGGAAACTGCCCGTTTCGCGCTTGATGGAAAGCAGCGTTGTGCTGCATGGCCAGTGAAATACACAGAAAATCAGACAACACAGCGCTGTTTTCGCTGTGATTCCACTGGCAGCCAGAAGTGCCGCAGCCTCAGCCCCCTGTGCATCCCCAAGCACACTCTGCTGCGTCAGCAGCATCAAAATGACCGGAATCGCCAGTTCGTTGGCTGGCAGCGCAAATAAAAAGCCTGTCAAAATCACTCCGCTCATTCCCAACAGCCGCCCCACTCCATCCAGTGCGCCGGAAATCCACAGCAATAAGCTTTTCCCGTTCACCTGCCACGCGCCAAGCGCCCATAAAAGCAGCCCCGTCGGTGCCGCAACCATCACGGCACGGGAAAGCACATGCAGTGTCTTCCCAAAAACTGCGTCGTTCAGAATTTTTTTCAGCTGCGGCCGTCGATATGCGGACATCTCCAATACAAATGGCATACCGGTTTCCCTGTTCAATCTCTTGCTGAGCAGAGAAGACACCAGAAACGTTCCGCCCGCGCCCATACAGACCGCCGCCGTCAATACCAGCGCCAGCAGAAGACTGTTTTCGCGCCCCAGCAGAACCGCTCCCATCGCCAGGAGCATCGGGAACCGTCCGTTGCACGGCATCATCGCGTTCGTGCAGACCGCCGTCAGCTTCTCCGCCCGCGTCGGCATGATCCTGCACCCCGTTACCCCAACTGCATTGCATCCGAGACCCATACACATCGTCAGTGCCTGGCGGCCGGAGGTGCCGCAGCGGGCGAAAATGTGGTCAGTCAGGAAGGCTGCACGCGGCAGATATCCGGCGTCCTCCAGGACAGAAAACAGGAAAAAGAAGATCGCCGCAGGCGGCAGCATCACAGCGGTGACGCGCGCCGCCGTTGCATAGACACCGCTGATCAGCGCATCCGCAAGCCAGTGCGGCCAGCCCGAACAGGCTTGGAGCAGAACCCGCTGCAGCCAGTCAAAACCGCTTTGCAGCCAGACGGAGAAAACGTTGCTGCCCTCCAGCGTCAGCCAGAACAGCACGGCCAGCAGAATCATAAATACGGCTGCACCGGTATATTTCCCCGTCAGGAGCCGGTCTATCCGAATACTGCGCTGTGTCCTGCCGCTGTCTCCTGATTGCACGACCTTCCCCGCAAGCTGCCGGGCATGGCGAACGCAGTCCGCAGGCGCAGAGTGCTCCGGCAGGTGCGGCGTGAGCGTGATGTAGCCATCCATCACATCGCGGATCGTCTGCCGCAGCCGACGGATATCCTTCGCGTCGCTTGCACATGTACCGACGACCGGAACCCCCAGCAGGATTTGCAGCGTATGAAGATCGATCCGGCTTCCTCTTGCCTGCGCTTCATCCATCAGATTGACGCAGACAATCAGCTTTTCACACCGCGGCATCAGCTGAAGTGCAAGCGATAGGCTCCGAGCAAGGCACGTCGCATCACAGACGGCGATCACACAGGCGTCTGTATGCGCGTGCAGATATTCCGCCGCAATGCGTTCCTCCTCCGACCCGGTTTTCAGCGAGTATGCGCCCGGAAGATCCGTCACGGCATATGCCTGCGCGGCATAGGAATATGTGCCGTGCGCTACCGCGACTGTCTTCCCCGGCCAGTTTCCTGTATGCTGATGCAGCCCGGTCAGCGCGTTGAAAATGCTGCTTTTGCCGACGTTCGGGTTTCCGGCCAGCGCAATGGCGCGGAGCGCGGGTTCGTTCCGGCTCATCTGGCTGCCTCCACAACGATCTGCGCCGCGTCCTTTTTCCGCAGTGCAAATACCGCTCCGCCAACCGCATATGCCGCAGGCGATGCGTGCGGCGCGCAATACAGGCAGCTGAGCTCCGTTTCAGGCAGCAGTCCCAGCTCCTCCATACGCGCCTTGGCCTCGCCCGGCATCAAAATCTCGCGTAGGACACCATATTCCCCCGGCCGCAGCGCATCCAGTCCCATCCGCCGCTTTTCCATGGGCGCACTCCCCTTTCTGTTCCTCTGGTTTCTAATCCAGAATATACAGAAAAGCACGGTTTTGTGACAACCCCATTGTGTTTGGCTGCGCCGCGTGGTATACTGACAGGAAATCACACTTGAGGTGCGCCATGCTTCACAATTATCACACGCACACGTTCCGCAACCATCACACGGTCGGTACGGAGCGCGAATATATCGAATCCGCCATCAAAAACGGCTTCCAGACGCTCGGCTTTTCCGAGCATGCGCCATATCGGTTCCCGGATGGCTATCGCTCCTACTTCCATATGTTCCCGGAGGATTTAGAGGACTATATTCAGACGCTATTAGCGCTGAAGGAAGAATACGCCGGGCGCATCGAGATTCTGATTGGCTACGAGGCGGAGTATTATCCCAGGTTTTTTGACGATCTGCTTGCGCGCATCACGCAGTATCCCGTCGACTATCTGCTGCTCGGTCAGCACTATATCCACAACGAGATCGACGGCGTTTATGTCTATGAGCGAACGGACGACCCTGAAATTTTAAAAGCTTATGTAAACCAATGCATTGCAGGACTGGATACCGGGCTGTATACCTATCTGGCGCACCCGGATCTGATTCAGTTTACCGGCTCCGAATCGATCTACCGGCGGGAAATGGAACGGCTGTGTCTGGCTGCGAAGGAACGGAATATTCCGCTGGAGCTGAACCTGTTGGGGCTGCGCGCGAACCGGGCGTACCCCTCCGCACGCTTTTTCCAGATCGCAAAGGACTGCGGCAGCACGATCGTCGCCGGGATCGACGCGCACGACCCGGATTGCTTCTTCCAGCCCGAAACATTTGCGCCTTATCAGGCATTTGTGGCGGAGTGCGGGCTCACCGTAACGGATTCGATCACGCTCCGGCCTGTCCGGCGCTGACCAGTCAATAAAAGAACAGCCGCGTGGGAACACTCCCGCGCGGCTGTTCTTCTCAAATCGTATCCAGAATCAGCTGGAAGACCGCGTCGGCGGCCTGTTCGCGGATCTGGGCGCGGTCGCCGGACAGGTGCAGCTCCTTACAGAAGGAGAAGCCTGCCGTGTCGACGGCGATGTAGACGAGGCCGACCGGGCGGCCCGTGCCGTCCCCATCCGGCCCTGCAAGACCCGTTACAGACACGGCGCAGTCCGTCATAAGGCGTTCGCGTGCGCCGCGCGCCATTTCGTGCGCCGTTTCGCGCGAGACGGCGGTGCAGACGTCAAGCGTCTCCTGCTCCACGCCGAGCAGACAGTGCTTGATTTCGTTTACATAACTTATCACGCCGCCCTTATATACGGCAGACGCGCCCGGCACATCAGTCAGCAGCTTGCCGATCAGGCCGCCAGTGCAGGATTCTGCCGTAGCAAGCGTCAGCTCCTGCTCCTTCAGGCGCTTGACGACGGCCTCAGCCCCTGTGTTCATCTTCATAATACCGGATCTGGGTCTTTTCCGTGTTGGCAATCGCGCGGGCGATCAGGCCCTCCACGTCCAGCTTCTGCTCCTCAGCCTCGACCTGCGCGAGAACCGGCTTTGTCTTCGGATGCTTGGGCGTAAAGACGGTGCAGCAGTCCTCATACGGGAGAATGGAGGTATCCAGCGTCCCGATACGGCGGGCGACGGTAACGATCTCCTCCTTATCCATGCCGATGAGCGGATGGAAGATTGGCATATGGACGACCGCGCCGGTCACGGCCATGGCGTCCATGGTCTGGGACGCGACCTGACCGAGATTTTCGCCGGTGACAAGGCACTTCGCGCCGTGGTCGCGGCCGATGGCCTCTGCAATGCGCATCATAAAGCGGCGCATGATAATCGTGAAGTATTCCTCACGGCAGTGGTCGCGGATGGCCTCCTGAATTTCGGTAAAGCCGACGATATCAACGGTCATGCGGCCGCAGAACTTCGTCATGATGCGCGCCAGCTCCAGAACCTTTTCCTTGGCAAGCTCCGAGGTGTACGGGTACGAGAAGAAGTGGATGCATTCGATCTCCACGCCGCGCTTGGCGATCATGTAACCCGCGACCGGGGAATCGATACCGCCGGAGAGCAGGACTACCGCGCGTCCGCCAGTGCCCGTCGGCAGGCCGCCTGCGCCGGGGACGGACGGGCCGTGGACGTAGGCCGCCGTCTCGCGGACCTCGATATTGACGGTATAGTCGGGGTTGTGGACGTCGACCAGAACGTTCGGGAATTCCTCTGCCAGCCGTCCGCCGATCTCCTGCGAGATCTGGATGGAGTTCAGCGGGAAGCGCTTATCCGAGCGCTTGGATTCGACCTTGAAGCTTTTGGCTGCGGACAGCTCATCGCCCAGATACTCGCAGACGGCGTTAAACATGGCGTCGAGATTTTTTCCGCAGGCACGGCAGCGGCACATCTGGGCCACGCCGAAGATCGTGCCGCAGGCCTCCCACGCGCCGTCCAGATCGCAGTCCTCGGTCAGCGGCTCGACATAGAGCGTCGACTGGACGATATTGACCTTGAATTCGCCGAATTTCGCCATGCGGCGGCGGGTGACGGTCTTGAGCTTATCCTCAAAGACGCGGCGGTTCTGTCCCTTCAGGACGATCTCGCCCAATTTCAGTAAAAAAAGTTCTTTCATGATATGTGTCCTATTCTATAAAAATGAATTTGGTTTTATAAAATTATCTTGCGTTTTCTCCGCCGAGCTGGAAGGAGCGGTACTGGACAGCCTCGGCGATGTGTTCGGGGCGGATCTGGTCGCTGCCGGCAAGATCGGCGATGGTTCTTGCGACCTTCAGCACGCGGTCATAGCTGCGGGCCGTCATGCCGAGCGCGTCGAACGCCTGCTTCATAAGGGCGGTGCAGTCCTCGTCCAGCTGGCAGAACGTGCGCAGCTGCGCGGGCTGCATATAGGCGTTGCAGCGAGTCGACGTGCCGCTGTAGCGTGTGTTCTGGATGCTTCTTGCCGCGTCGACTCTGGCCTTGATGGCGGACGACGGCTCCGCCTCTGACCGGGAGCGCAGCTCGTCAAACTTGACGGAGCTGACCTCGACGATCATGTCCACACGGTCGAGCATCGGGCCAGAAATACGGCTTAAATACCGGTCGACCGCTGCCTGTGAGCAGGTGCACCGGCCGCTGGGGTCGCCGTACCAGCCGCAGGGGCAGGGATTCATGGCACAGACCAGCATGAACTCGCACGGGAAGGTCTGCGAGCCCTGCACCCGGGAAATGGTGACCTGTCCGTCCTCAAGCGGCTGGCGCATGGATTCGATGGCGTCCCGGCGGAACTCCGGCAGCTCGTCGAGGAACAGCACGCCCTTGTGCGCGAGAGAAATCTCGCCGGGCCGGACATTCGCCCCGCCTCCGGCCAGTGCAGCTGCGGAGACGGTATGGTGCGGGCTGCGGAACGGACGCGATTCGATGAGCGGATGATCCGGGCGCAGAAGACCCATGACGGAATAGATCTGCGTGACGTCCAGCTGCTCCTGCCGCGTCATATCGGGCAGGATGGACGGCAGGCGCTTTGAGAGCATACTCTTGCCGGAGCCGGGAGGGCCTACCAGAAGGATATTATGCCCGCCTGCCGCCGCAATTTCAAGGGCGCGCTTTGCATTTTCCTGTCCTTTTACATCCTTGAAGTCCAAAAGCTGCTGTGTTTTGTGCTCCGGCTGCCAGATGGGCGCGGGATCGATCGGCGTCTGGCCGGTCAGGTGCGCGGTCAGCTGCCGGATGTCCTTTACGCCGTAGACGGCCAGACCGCCAGCCAGCGTGGCCTCGCGCGCGTTATCCTCCGGGACGTACAGCTCCTCATAGCCGAGCCGCTTCGCGGCCAGCGCCATCGGCAGGACGCCGGGAACGGCGCGCAGCGCCCCCTCCAGACTCAGCTCACCGAGGAACGCGCAGCGTTTCTTCGGAAGCTTTACCTGCTCGGAGGCAGCCAGAATAGACAGGAGGATCGGCAGATCGTAGAGCGTGCCGGATTTCTTCGTACCCGCCGGAGCGAGGTTCACGATGATGCGGCTGACCGGGAACCGGAAGCCGCAGTTTTTGATCGCGGCGCGCACGCGTTCGCGCGCCTCCTTGACGGACGCGTCCGGCAGACCGACCAGATCGAACGCCGGAAGCCCCGTACCGATGTAGCATTCCGTCTGCACCTCGTATCCGTTGACGCCGGACAGGCCGAGCGAGAGCACTTTACTGAGCATCTGCATCCCTCCGCTTTTTTCTTCGCATCTATCATAGCGCATTTTGCGTCAAAAACCAACAGGTTTTTCAAAACTTGCCGGAATGCGCGGCAGATTTTCGAAAGATTTCCGCCAAATCCAAAAAGCTTATCTCAAATTTGATTTACATTGACAAGAAAATGTGATATAGTCATTATGCATGAATATGTAATTACTTTTAGGAGGTAATTGTTTTGGTTCGTAAATTCAAAACCATGGACGGCAATAATGCCGCGGCTCACGTATCCTATGCGTATACCGAAGTCGCCGGTATTTATCCCATTACGCCGTCCTCCCCGATGGCGGACTTTGTCGACCAGTGGTCTGCTGCAGGTCTGAAGAACATCTTCGGCACCCGCGTCAAGGTTGCTGAGATGCAGTCTGAGGCCGGTGCGGCCGGTACGGTTCACGGCTCCCTCGGCGCAGGCGCTCTGACGACCACCTATACGGCGTCTCAGGGTCTGCTGCTGATGATCCCGAATATGTACAAGATCGCGGCGGAGCAGCTGCCCTGCGTGTTCCACGTCTCGGCCCGTACCGTCTCGACCCATGCGCTGAACATTTTCGGCGATCATTCCGACGTCATGGCCTGCCGTCAGACCGGCTTCGCCATGCTCTGCGAGACCAACCCGCAGGAAGTCATGGATCTGTCCCCCGTCGCACATCTTTCCGCGATCGAGGGCAAGGTTCCGTTCCTGAACTTCTTTGACGGCTTCCGTACCTCCCACGAGATCCAGAAGGTCGCCTGCTGGGATTACGCCGATCTCAAGGAAATGTGCAACATGAAGGCTGTCGAGGAGTTCCGTCAGCACGCGCTGAACCCGGAGCATCCCGCTGCCCGCGGCTGCCATGAAAACGGCGATATCTTCTTCCAGCACCGTGAGGCCTGCAACCGGTACTATGACGAACTGCCCGCAGTCGTCGAAAAGTACATGGGCAAGATCAACGAGAAGCTCGGCACGAACTATCAGCTGTTCAACTACTACGGCGCTCCCGACGCTGACCGCGTCATCATCGCGATGGGTTCCATCAACGACGTTGCTGAGGAAGTCATCGACTACATGAACGCGCACGGCGAGAAGGTCGGCCTGGTCAAGGTCCGCCTGTACCGTCCGTTCTGCGCAGACAAGCTGGTTGCGGCTATCCCGGCTACCGCCAAGAAGATCGCAGTCCTCGACCGCACGAAGGAGCCCGGCTCTCTGGGCGAGCCTTTGTACATGGACGTTGTGACCGCTCTGGCCAACGCAGGCGTCAAGGCGACCATCATCGGCGGTCGCTACGGCCTCGGTTCCAAGGATACGCCTCCTGCTTCCATCTTCGCCGTTTACAACGAGCTGAAGAAGGATGAGCCGAAGCACGAGTTCACCATCGGCATCGTCGACGACGTGACGAACCTGTCCCTCGAAGAGGACAAGAACTGCCCGAACACCGCCGCGGAAGGCACCATCGAGTGCAAGTTCTGGGGTCTGGGCGGCGACGGCACCGTCGGCGCGAACAAGAACTCCATTAAGATCATCGGCGACCATACCGACAAGTACGTGCAGGCCTACTTCCAGTATGACTCCAAGAAGACCGGCGGCGTCACCATCAGCCATCTGCGCTTCGGCGACAAGCCCATCAAGAGCCCGTACTACATCAACAAGGCCGACTTCGTTGCCTGCCACAACCCGTCCTACATCACGAAGGGCTTCCCCATTGTCCGTGACGTCAAGCCGGGCGGCGTGTTCATGATCAACTGTCAGTGGACGCCGGAAGAGCTGGCCCATCATCTGGATGCCGCTTCCAAGCGCTACATTGCCAAGAACAACATTCAGCTCTACACCATCAACGCCATTGATCTGGCGCAGTCCATCGGCATGGGCAAGCGCACCAACACCATCCTTCAGTCCGCGTTCTTCTCCCTGGCAAAGGTCCTGCCGGAAGCGGACGCCATCCAGTACATGAAGGAAAAGGCCACGCAGTCCTACTCCAAGAAGGGCATGGACGTCGTCGAGATGAACCACAAGGCCATCGACGCCGGCGCTACCGCCTATGTGAAGATCGACGTTCCCGCTGCCTGGGCCAACGCAGAAGACGTTGTCGCCCAGCACAACCTCGAGGGCAAGCCTAAACTGGTCAAGCAGGTCAAGAACATCCTCTTCCCGGTCGACAAGATGGACGGCGATTCCCTGCCCGTCTCCACGTTCGTCGATCATGTCGACGGCCAGTTCGAGCTGGGCGCTGCCGCTTACGAAAAGCGCGGCGTTGCCGTTGCCGTTCCGGAATGGGATTCTGCAAAGTGCATCCAGTGCGGCAACTGCGCATATGTCTGCCCGCACGCCACCATCCGCACGGTCGCTCTGACCGATGAGGAAGCCAAGAACGCACCCGCAGCCACCAAGATCGTCCCGGTCAAGGCCGGCAAGGGCAAGGGCGTTTATCAGTTCACAATGGCCATTTCTCCGCTCGACTGCATGGGCTGCGGCGTCTGCGTCGGTGCCTGCCCCGAAAAGGTACAGGCCATCAAGATGGTTCCGCAGGAAACGCAGCTGGATCAGCAGGACGTTTTCGATTACTGCGTGAACAAGGTCTCCGAGAAGAAGGAGCTTCAGACTGCCGACGTCAAGGGCAGCCAGTTCCGCAAGCCGCTGCTTGAGTTCTCCGGCTCCTGCGCAGGCTGCGCCGAGACGAGCTACGCACGCCTCGTCACCCAGCTGTTTGGCGACAAGATGTATATCTCCAACGCCACCGGCTGCTCCTCCATCTGGGGCAACCCGGGCGCTACCAACCCGTACTGCACAAACGCAGAGGGCAAGGGCCCCGCATGGTGCAACTCCCTGTTCGAGGACAATGCGGAGCACGGCTTCGGTATGTACCTCGGCCAGAAGGCCATCCGTGACAGCCTGATTGAGAAGACCAAGGCTCTGATCGCTGTCGAATGGACGAACGCCGACCTCAAGGCCGCCGCACAGAAGTACCTCGACACCGTCAACGATCTCGAAGCCAACGCTGCCGCCACCAAGGCGTATGTCGCGGCTCTGGAAGAGAACGTTGCGACCGTCGACGAGCTGGCACAGGTCCCGCAGTTTGCCGAGCACGCTGCCGAGCTCAAGGCCAAGGGCGAAAAGTACTGCGACTGCGACGCCTGCGCACTTGGCGCAGACATCCTGTCCAAGAAGGATTACCTCAGCAAGAAGTCCGTCTGGATCTTCGGCGGCGACGGCTGGGCTTACGACATCGGCTTCGGCGGTGTCGACCATGTCCTCGCCTCCGGTGAAGACGTCAACATCTTCGTCTTCGATACCGAGGTCTACTCCAACACCGGCGGACAGGCTTCCAAGGCTTCCAACATCGGTCAGGTCGCACAGTTTGCGGCTGCCGGTAAGGAGACCAAGTCCAAGTCTCTGGCGGAGATCGCCATGTCCTACGGCTATGTCTACGTCGCGCAGGTCGCCATGGGCGCAAACGCTGCGCAGACGCTGAAGGCCATTCAGGAGGCCGAGGCCTACCACGGCCCGTCCCTCATCATCGGCTATGCACCGTGCGAGATGCACTCCATCAAGGGCGGTATGCAGAACTGCCAGAAGGAAATGAAGAAAGCTGTCGACTGCGGCTACTGGAATATGTTCCGCTTCAACCCGGCTGCGGAGAAGAAGTTCACGCTGGACTCCAAGGCTCCCGCCGGCGGCTATCAGGAATTCCTGATGAACGAGGCCCGCTACAGCCGTCTGACCCGCGAGTTCCCGGAGCGTGCAACCGTTCTGTTCGCAAAGAATGAGGATAACGCCAAGGAGCGCTACGAGCACCTGCTCAAGCTGGTCGATATGTACGACAAATAATTATCTCCTATGCAAAAGGGGCGGTACCTTCGGGTACCGCCTCCTTTTGTGTCAGGCAGATTTGCTTTTCATGTAACAGACTGTATAAAAGCCCGGCGCGTTTGAACGCGCCGGGCTGCTTGCTTAATTGCGGTTGAAGATCTTGAAGATCTCGTCGATATCGTCGATATCCTCCTGCGCCTGGCTTCTGCTGGCGCTGGCCTTTTCCTGTGCGGCGGAGAAGGCGCCGATGGGTTTGGCGGGCGACTGACGCTTCTCTGCGAAGCCGGTGGCGATGACCGTCACGCGCATTTCATCCTGAAGCTCATCGTCGAACGCGGCGCCGAAGATGATGTTCGCGTCGGGGTTGGCAGCTTCCATAACAATATTGGCGGCAGTCTCGACATCGTCGAGGCCGAGGTCGTGCGAACCGGCAATGTTGATGAGAACGCCGGTCGCGCCGTTGATGGACGTCTCAAGCAGCGGGCTGGAGACGGCGGCCTGTGCAGCCTGCTCGGCCTTGTCGCGGCCGGTGGCGGAACCGACGCCCATATGGGCCTGCCCTGCGTTGCGCATGATGGCGGAAACGTCGGCAAAGTCGAGGTTGATGATGACATTCTCGCTGTAGCCGACGAGCTCGGAGATGGAGCTGACGGCCTGCTTCAGAACATCATCCGCAATGCCGAATGCGTTGGCGAAGGTAATCTTCTGGTCGGTGACGAATTTCAGGCGGTCGTTCGGGATAATGATCATGGAATCGACCTTATCGGTGAGGTTGGCAATGCCGGCCTCAGCCTGCTTCATGCGGTTCGCGCCCTCGAAGCGGAAGGGCTTCGTCACGACGGCGACAGTCAGGATGCCCGCGTCATGCGCGACCTGCGCGATAATGGGTGCAGCGCCGGTGCCGGTGCCGCCGCCCATGCCGGCGGTGATGAAGACCATGTCGGTGCCCTCGAGCACCTGAGAAATGAGCGCCTTGGATTCCTCGGCAGATTTCTGGCCAATATCCGGCTTGGAGCCTGCGCCCATGCCGCCGGTCAGCTTTTCGCCGATCTGCACCTTATTCTTGCACTTGGACTTTTCAAGGTCCTGCTTATCCGTGTTGACCGCAACAAACTCGACGCCCTTGACGTCGGACGCGATCATGCGGTTGATAACGTTATTGCCGGCTCCGCCGACGCCAATGACTTTGATCTTGACTACCTTATCTGCTGTATCTGCCATTTGTCTTCCTCCTGTATATCTCACAGCCCACAACTGCATCGTTTAAGATTATGTCGACTTTATTCTATCTCGAAAAAGGGTGTGCGTCAATAGAAAATGCGGAAAAATTCAGCAAAAAATGCGGATTTTATGGTTTGTGTCCCCTCGGCTCACGCTGCGGGCTGGAAGGTGGCCCTTTTCTGCGCGGCCTGAGTCAGATCGATGGTCCCGGCCTGAAATTCGCTGAGCTGGTCGAGAATGGAGCACAGATAGCGGATCTTATAGGCCAACTCATCGGTCCCGCCGAGCTTGATCTCGTAGCGTTCGTCGTACCAGATGCTCATGTCGTATTCCTTTTCCACATCGATCACGCGGATATGCTCCAGAAGGCCGGTGCCGTCAAGCTCCTTCATGACGTCCAGCGCGGCGGCCAGCGCTGTGGGCGTTGGGGAAGAGACGGCTTCCCCCTCCGTGGGCGTGGAAATGAGCAGGCCGTTGATGTGCGGGTTTTCATTGAATGCGGCAGGCTCAATGCGCTCAAGCGCCTTGCCGCTTGGGCCGACGAGCCAGCAGGCGTTCGTGTCGGTCATGACGGCAAAGGAAACGACGCTCTCGCGGACCTGAATGATAATGCCGTCCGGCAGGCTGCGGGCAATGGAAACATCCTCGACATACGGCAGTGCGGCCTTGATGTTGCCGACAGCCAGCGCTTTATTGACCGTCAGGAGATTATCGCCCTGCTGGATCTGCGAGGCCTCGATGATCTGGTCGGCGGAATAGACGGTGTTGCCCTGGATCTCAATGGTGTTGACCTTGAAGAAGATCGCGACGCCGAAGACGATCGCAGCAACGACAGCGAGCATGATGAGGAGCTTGCCGAGCGCACTGCTGCGCACCTGACGTGCCTTGCCTGCGGCTCGTGCTTCCCTATTCGCTTTGCTTTGCTTCGTGCGCATGATGCATTCTCCTTCGGAGGCTCAGAATATACAAAGTATATCACATCTTTTTGGGGATTTCCACTGTTTTCAGGCGAGCGCCGACGCTTTGCAGTGCTGCCTCAAGAGTATCATATCCCCGTTCGATGTGTTTTACTCCAAAAATGGCACTTTCGCCCTCGGCCTGCATGGCTGCGAGCACAAGCGCCGCGCCGCCGCGCAGATCCTCCGCGAAAAGCTGCGCCGCATACAGCTGCGGCGCACCGCGCAGATGGACAGTGTTTTCGTCCTGACGCAGCTGCGCACCGAGCCTTTTAAGCTCTCTGGCATAGCCGAAGCGGTTTTCGAAAATCGTCTCGGTAAAGTCTGTCTGTCCCTCTGCCCGCAGCTGAGAGGCAAGCAGCACCGGCATCGCGTCGGTCGGAAAGCCGGGATACGGCTTTGAGATGACCGGGCGGCAGGCTATCAGCGGTCCGTCGCGGGAAATTTGAATGGTATCATGTGTGCAGGAAAACCGGCAGCCGCTTTCTGTGAGCGAATTTAAAATCGGCTCAGCAAGACGCGGGGCCGTCCTGCGCAGCGTCAGCGTGCCGCCGCAGGCGGCGCAGGCGCACAGGAACGTCGCGGTTTCAATGCGGTCCGGCAGGATGGTATAGGTCGCGCCGGTGAGCGGTTGACCGCCCTTGACGGTTACACGTCCCGTACCTGCGCCCGCGATTTTTGCACCGCAGGCGGTCAAAAAACCGGCCAGATCGACGATCTCCGGCTCACAGGCGGCGTTCTCGATCACGGTGACGCCCTCTGCCCCAACGGCGGCCAGCATGGCGTTTTCCGTTGCGCCGACGCTGGGGCCGGGCAATGTGATCTTCGCGCCAGTCAGTCTTCGTGCGCAGCAGTGAATGGTATCGTCCGTCTCTGTGACCTCCGCGCCGAGTGCGCGGAAGGCAAGCAGATGATAGTCCACCGGCCTTGCGCCGATGGGACAGCCGCCCGGCAGGCTCAGCGACGCTTCGCCCTGTCTTGCAAGCAGCGCACCGAGAAACAGGCTGGACGCACGCATAGATGCGGCCAGCTCCGGCGGGATGGAATGACCGGTGCAGCTGCGCGGGTCTATGTAGACGCTCGCCCCGCGCCGTTCGGAGGCGCAGCCAAGGCTGTGCAGGATGGCACGTGTGTGCGTCACGTCGAGAATATCCGGACAGTTATGCAGGACGCATGGCGTTCTGCACAGGAGCGTCGCGGCCAGAATGGGCAGGACGCTGTTTTTCGCACCGTGGATCGTCACCTCCCCGGAAAGCGGAGGCGATTTGGAAACAAGCAGCGCTGGCATGGGCATTCCTCCAAAACACAGGAATTTTCCCCATCCTATGCGCTGCGTGCGATGTGCGTGTCAGTGCTTTGCAAGGTCGAGCGCCGTCTGATAGATGCGCTCGGCAGCATCGACCACGGCCATATCCCGTGCGCTGGCACGCATGGCGCGCATCCGTCCGGCGTCTGAAAGGATCGACTTTGCGGTTTCATAGAGGCTTTTTCCGTCGCAGTCTGCCTCGCGGACGACTGCGGCCGCGCCGGAGCGTTCGAGCACCCGGGCGTTTTTTTCCTGATGGTTGCCGGTCACGTTTGGGCTCGGCACCATGATGCAGGGTGTTCCACTGGCGCAGACCTCGGCGATGGTCGCCGCGCCTGCGCGGCAGATGATGAGATCCGCCGCTGCCAGCACCTGCGGCATATCATAGATATACTCGCGCATTTCAATGCGCGGTTGCGCGGCGAGGTCGACGCCTTGTTCCCTGACATAGTCCGGCATCCAACGCCAGCCGAACGAGCCGGTCGCGTGGATGTGATGGAAGGGCGTGTTATCCTCGCATTCGCATTTCATAAACTGTGCAATTTTTTTGTTCATCTCCCGCGCGCCGAGACTGCCCCAGCAGGAGACGACGAGCGGCTCGTCTCCGAGGCCCAGCGCCTGCCGGGCCTCCTGCCGCTTTGCAAAGAGGAATTCCTCGCGCACGGGCGTTCCGGTCAGGAGGACCCTCTCCGGCTCCGGGTAATGCTCCCGGCTGGATTCGAAGGACACCATGACGCGGCTGGCCGTGCGCGCAACAAGCTTCGTCGTCAGGCCCGGAACAGCATTCGACTCATGCACGCAGGTCGGGATGCCGAGCTTCGCCCCCATTTTGAGGGCCGGGAAGCTGGCATAGCCACCGGTGCCGACGATCACGTCGGGCTGAAAGTCCTTCAGGATACGCTTTGTTTTGGAGAATGTCGCGGCCATACGCTGTACGGTCACGAGATTGTGCCAGATCGCGGCGGGCGTCAGCCTGCGCTGGTAGTTGGAGATCTTCACGGTTTCCAGCCGGAAGCCCTCGCGCGGGACAATCTTGTTTTCCATGCCGTCCTCCGCGCCGATAAAGAGGATCTTACAGTCCGGCTGACGCTCACGGAACATACGGGCGACCGCAATGGCGGGATAGATATGCCCGCCCGTGCCGCCGCAGGTAAAGACGATATTCATGACCTTCCCTCCCTTACAGAAGCTTATTGTCGTTCTGCCGGGAGACGGCCAGGACAACGCCCGCTTCAAACAGCTGCATGAGAAGCGCCGTGCCGCCGTAGGAGAAGAACGGGAGAGAAATGCCGGTGGCGGGCAGAAAATTGGTCACGACGCCAATGTTGAGGAAGGTCTGAAGCGCGATATGCGTGGAAATTCCGGCGGCAAGGAGCGCACCGAAGCGATCACGCGCGTGCATGGCGATATAATAGCCGCGCACGATCAGAAGAATGAACAGCAGGATCACGACGACTGCCCCGACAAAGCCGAGTTCCTCACAGAGAATGGGGAAAATATAGTCGTTATGTTCCTCGGGCAGATACAGGTACTTCTGTCGGCTTTTGCCGAGGCCGAGGCCCATCAGGCCGCCGGAACCGATGGCGTAGAGCGACTGTAAGATCTGATAGCCGTTGTCTGTCGGGTCGGAGGCGGGGTCGCGCCAGGCGGTGATACGGCTTCCGGCGTAGCCCTGCGTCTTGAGATAAACAAACATGAACACGGCGACTGCCGCGCCGCCGAGGGCAAACCATTTGATCTGGACGCCGCCCAGAAACAGCATGGCCGCCGCAAGCAGCAGCATGATGAGGATGCAGGAGAAATGGCGCTCCAGCGCGACGAGGCCGCACAGGACGATCATGATCGCGCCGAAGGGCGCGATGCCATAGCGGAAGGTGCGCATTTTATCGCGGTAGGTCGAGATCATGGCGGAAAACGTCATGATGATGGCGATTTTCGCAAGCTCCGAGGGCTGGAAGCGGATGCCCGCAACCTCGATCCAGCGCTTTGCGCCGTTGGCCGTCGAGCCGATGAGCGGTACGAGCATCAGGAACACGACGGATACCGCGAGGATGATGAACGAAGCACTGCGCCAGAGCTGATAGTTCAGCCTGCTGACAAACAGCATACCGCCGATGCCCACGACAGCGAAAATCGCCTGCCGGGCAAAGTAATAGGTAGAGTTGCCGGTCAGATAATACGCGCGGGCGTAGGAGGCTGAAAAGACCATGACGACGCCGATCAGCACGAGCAGCACCGTCAGCGCGAGAAACGGCAGGTCGAGCAGGCCGCGCTCGTCGAGCAGCACCTTGTCCTTTGTTTTGGTCGGCTGCGGCAGGCGCTCCGGCTCGGGAGCCTGCGGAGCTTCATACAGCCGCGTTACGCCGTCTGAACGGCTTGCCATAGGGGTCGCTCCTTTCTGAAGCTGCGGTAGCTCAATACCGGTTCATAACACCGAGATACGCCAGCACGCACATGACGAGCGTGATCGCGGTGAAAACAAAAACGATTTTTTCCTCTTTCCAGCCGCACAGCTCAAAGTGGTGGTGGATGGGGGTCATTTTGAAGATGCGCTTGCCATGGGTCAGCTTGAAATACGTGACCTGCAGAATGACGGAAAGCGTCTCGCAGAGATAGATAATGCCGACAAGGATCAGAATCAGCGGCATATCGAGCGCGAAGGCCATGCCGCAGACCATGCCGCCGAGGAACAGTGAGCCGGTGTCGCCCATGAAGACCTTGGCCGGGTGGAAATTGTAGCAGAGGAAACCCGCCAGGCCGCCCGTGACGGTCGCGGGGAGCAGGGCCAGCGTCGTGCGGCCATAGATATAGGAGGTCGTGGCGAAGAAGACCATGACCGGGATGGTCACGCTGCTGGAAAGACCGTCGACGCCGTCCGTCAGGTTCACAGCGTTGACGCAGCCGACAATGACGAAGGCCGCAAAGACCATATAGACCACCGTCGGAATTTCAAGGTCGAGGTTCCAGAACGGGATATAGAGGTCGCAGGACAGATCGCCGCTGCCCTTCAGCACAAACAGGAACGCAGCGGCCACGACGAGCTGCAGCAGGAATTTCTGGACGGCTGTCAGACCGAGATTGCGCTTGAGCTTGACCTTGACAAAGTCGTCGGCGAAGCCGACAAGGCCATAGCAGAGGGCAAGGGCCAGCACATACAGGTGCGTATAGGTGTGGTTCTCCGTCATGCTCTTCCAGCCGAAGCCGACTGTGCAGAGGATAATCGCGGCAATGAACATGATGCCGCCCATGGTCGGCGTACCGGCCTTGGTGTTGTGCCACTGCGGGCCGACCTCGCGGATGGACTGGCCCGCGTGCAGCGCACGGAGCATGGGAATAACGAAGCGGCCAAACAGCAGCGTCAGTAAAAACGAAGCGAGCGTCGCGCCCAGAACGATAAAAAACATTGCATCCATACAGGATTCCTCCGAGACTCTCTTTATTCCTCTTCTTCCTTGAAAAACAGCGCAAGGGCCTTTTCCATCCGCATACCGCGGCTGCCCTTGAACAAAATCACATCGCCGGGACGGGCACGCATTTTGAGCATATGCGCCAGATCCTCATGCGTGTCAAAATGCTCGATCAGCTTCTGCTTCATGCCGCCGGTGATCGCACCGGAAACCATGCGCTCGGCGTTGACGCCGTAGGTGTAGAGCACGTCGGCCTTCGTGGCGGCAATGCGGCCAATGCGGTAATGCTCCGCGGCGGAGCGGTTGCCAAGCTCCAGCATATCGCCCAGCACCGCGATACAGCGGCCATTCGTGCGCGAACGGAAGCCCGCAAGGATCTCAAGCGCGGCCTCCGTCGATTCCGGGCCTGCGTTATAGCAGTCCTCGATGATGGTAAAGCCGTCGCGCTCGTAGATCTTCTGGCGCATACCGGTGTTGTGAAAGCCGGAGATCTGCGTCTGAATCGTCTCAGGCGGGACCTTCAGGAGCAGGGCTGCCGTAACGGCGGCCAGCGTGTTATAGACCGTATGGCGACCCAGAACCGGCACGAACAACTCGAAACGGTGGCCGAAACCGCTGACGACAAAGCGCATACCATCGTCAAGCTCCTGAATGTCGGTCGCAAGCACGTCGCAGGCGTGGTTCTCGATGCCGTAATAATATTTTTTATGTCCGCCGTCGGCGCGCACGTTCCAGAGAAGCGGCTCATCGCCGTTGAACACGCCGACGCCGTTTTCCGGCACGCCGCGGAAAATTTCGAGCTTGGCCTGCAGGATGCCCTCACGGGAGCCAAGATGTTCGATATGCATGGTGCCGATGTTGGTGATAACGGCGATATCGGGCTTTGCGATAGAAGTCAGGCGGGCCATTTCTCCGAAGTGGTTCATGCCCAGCTCAAGAACAGCCGTTTCGGTATCGTCCGGCATATCGAGGATGGTCATGGGCAGACCGATGTTGTTGTTGTGGTTGCCCTCGGTGCGGGCGGTGCGGTAGGTACGCTCCAGCATACAGGCGGTCATTTCCTTGGTCGTCGTTTTGCCGACGCTGCCGGTAATGCCGATGACGGTCATGCCCATCCGTTCGCGGCGGGCTGCGGCAAGATCGCCGTAGGCCTTGATGGTATCGGGTACAAGAATGGTCGGGATGGCCGCCTTGACCGGTCTTTGCACAAGCGCGGCACTTGCGCCAAGACTGGCCGCCATGCCGATAAAGTCATGGCCGTCGGACTTCTCACCCTTGATGGCGACGAAGAGGTCGCCGGGCTTTACTCTGCGCGAATCGATCTGGACGCCGGTGATCATGCCCTCCGCCTGTTCAGGCGTGAGCGTTCCCCGGCAGTCCTCCGCTGCCTGCTTCAGTGTCAGTTCCTTCATGCGTTTGCCTCCAAATACGACGCGACGACCTCACGCTCGTCCAGATGGTGCTTTTCGTGGCCGATTTCCTGATACGTCTCGTGGCCCTTGCCGCACAGGACGATCACATCGTCCTTCTGCGCCAGCTCCATCGCCCGGCCAATGGCCGAAACGCGGCTCTCAATGACCTCGTAGGGCGTTTTGGTATCCTGCATCCCGGCAAGGATCTGCCGGAGGATCTTGTAGGGATCTTCGGTGCGGGGATTGTCTGAGGTGACGATGGCGAGGTCAGACAGTTCTGCTGCGATTTTGCCCATAACGGGGCGCTTATAGGGGTCGCGGTCGCCGCCGCAGCCGAAGACTGCAATCACACGACCTGTGCAGAAGCCGCGCACAGCCCTCAGAATATTCTCAAGGCTGTCGGGCGTATGGGAATAGTCGATGAGGACAGTATAGTCCTTGCCCGGCGTGGGGACGACCTCTACCCTGCCCTTGACGCTCTGCGCGGTGCGCAGGGCGTCCGCAATTTTTTGGAGCGGAATATTCAGCGCCAGCGCAGCGGCGATGACACCGAGCGCGTTATAGACGCTGAAAATGCCGGGAATGCCAAGTGTGACAGAAGCCCGCTTGTTCTGATAGACCGCATCAAATTCCACGCGGTCAGAGAACAATTCGACGTGCTCCGCCATGAGCGAGGCGGGGTTTCCCTGCGCGGAATAGGTCAGAAGCCGGCAGTCCGCCTGCTCCATGATGCGCTTCGCGTAGGCATCGTCGACATTGACCGCGCCCGTTTCGCAGCGGCGGAAGAGCATGGCCTTCGCGTCGCAGTATGCATCCATCGTTTGATGGAAATCGAGATGGTCCTCTGTCAGATTTGTAAAGACAGCCGCGCCAAAACGGATCTGGTCGGCGCGGTGGAGCACCAGCGCGTGGGAGGAGACCTCCATAATGACGTGCGTGCAGCCTGCATCGCGCATATCGGCGAAGAGCTTCTGCAGCTCAAAGGACTCCGGCGTGGTGCGCTCGGTGTGCAGGATCTCATCGCCGATCATGTTCTGGATCGTGCCGATGAGGCCGACCTTTGCGCCGAGCGTTTTTTCAAGCACGTGCTTCAGCAGATACGTGCTGGTCGTTTTGCCGTTCGTGCCGGTGATTCCGACGACGCACATAGCGTCCGCCGGATGGCCGAACCAGTTTGCGCCGAGCGCGGCAAGCGCCGAGCGGGCATCGGAAACCAGTACATACGGAATGTCTGTTTCCGGCTTTTTTTCGCAGACGACGCAGACCGCGCCGTTTTCCATGGCCTTGGGAATATATTTGTGGCCGTCGGTCTGGAAGCCGGAGATCGCGACAAACAGTGCTCCGGGCGTTACCTGCCGGGAGTCATACTGAACGCCGGTAATATCCAGTGCTTCGTCCGCATGCAGTTCCAGCACGTCAAGGCCGTGCAGCAGTTCTTTGAGCTTCATAGTGTCCTCCTTAGTCGGATGCGCCTGTGGAAGAGAATTCTACTGTAATTGTAGTACCTCTGTCAACCTCTGTTCCGGGTTCGATGTCCTGATAGGCCGCAAGCACGTAAACGTCCGTGCGGTCGGTGCCCTTGGCCTGCACGTAAAGGCCGGCGTTTGCGGCCAGATAGTTAACGTCCGCGACAGAGCAGCCGATGAAATCCGGCACCTCGACAACCGTCTGCTGCTTTTCCGCGCCCATGTAGAGGATGATCTGCGAATTGCCGGGAACCTGGCTGCCTGGCGCGGGCAGCTGGTCGGTGACGGTCGAGCCGGTGCCGACAATGCGGTAGGTGATGGTTTTTTCAGCGAGCAGCGCAGCCGCTTCGCTTTCGTCCATGCCGATCACATCTGGGACTGTGAAGTTGATACCGCGGATATCCTCGGAATCATAATCCGGCTCCACACCGAGATAGGGAAGAATATCAAGGAAAATGTCGCGGACGGTCGGCGCAGCCATCAGGCCGCCGGAAATATACATCCCGTGGAGGGTATATTTTTCGCTGTCCTGCGAATACGCGGGCGTGTCAAGCGCGACAAGGACGACATATTTCGGGTCGTCAATGGGCGCGACGCCGATAAAGGAGACGATCTTGTCCTTGACCTGATTGCCGTCCTCGTCGTATTCGTCCAGCTTTTCGGACGTGCCGGTCTTGCCGCCGACACGGTAGCCGGGGGTTTTGGCCGCAGAAGCCGTGCCCTCGGTGACGACCTGTTCCATAAGGCTGCGCATTGTTTCGGACGTCTGCTGGCTGATGACCTGCCGCAAGACGGTCTTTTCGTTCCGCTCGACCATGTTGCCGTCGGCGTCCAGAACCTCGCTCACGATATACGGCTCGAGCACATAGCCGCCGTTGACGATCGCCGCGACGGAGCGCACCAGCTGCATGGGCGTGATACGAAAGCTCTGACCGAAAGAGGACGTGATGAGATAGGACGTGCCGTACTGTGCGGGATTGTTCAGGTATTTCCGTTCGTAGAACAGACCGCTGGCCTCGCCCGGCAGATCAACGCCTGTTTTTTCCATGATGCCGAAGGCCTTGAGGTAATCATAGAAAATGTCGCCGCCCATGCGCAGGCCGATATGGCCAAAGGCGATGTTGCAGGAATTGCCGAGCGCCTGCGCGGTCGACTGCGCACCGTGACCGGCGGATTTCCAGCAGTTAAGGATCTGCTCACGGCCGGCGAACTTTTCCTGGCCGCCGCAGTAGAACGAGTCGTTCAGCGTGACGGCTCCGGAATCGATTGCGGAGGCCAGCGTGATGAGCTTGAAGGTCGAACCCGGCTCATAGCCGTCGGACACGCAGCGGTTGCGCCACTGAGCCATACGTGCCGATGCAACATCCTGCTTATACTGCTCGATGGCGGCCTTATAGGCATCGGACGCTTCCGGCAGGGACAGCGCCGCATCACGCTCATTTTCAAGAAGCGCGGCCGCCGCGTCGTCATAGATTTCCAGATAATTATTTGGATCATAGGAGCCGAGCGTGGCCATGGCCTTGATCTCGCCCGTGTTCACGTCCATGACGATACAGAACGCGCCATTTTTGATATCGTACTTATCAATGGCGTTCTGCAGGTTCTTTTCCACATACGCCTGCACGGTCGCATCGATGGTGGTAACGAGGCTGCAGCCGTCAGAGGCGTCATAGTATTTTTCGTATGTATAGGGCATCTCGGAGCCGTAGTTGCCCTTGGATGTCACGACCTTCCCGGCTGTGCCGGAAAGCTCTTCGTTGTAATAGGCTTCAAGGCCCTCGGAGCCGTTGTTGTCGCTTGAGACGAAGCCGAGTGCCTGCGCGGCGAGGGAGGAGTTGGGGTAATAGCGCTTAAGGTCTGTTTCGAGATAGACGCCGGTGATCTTGTTTTCGCTGACGAAGGCGCGGACCTCGTCGGCCAGCTCCTCGGAGATCTTACGGCTGATGACCTTATAGCGGTACTGCTTGTCGGCGGCCTGCTCGTAGACGAAGCTCGGCTCGACATCCAGAATTTCGCCAAGACCGCGCGCGATCTGGTCGAGCAGGTTGCTGTTCTCGGGCTTTTTCATCTGCTCGGCGATCTCGTTCGGGTCGATGAAAACCGTCTCGACGGTCGACGAAGAGGCCAGCACGTTCATATTCGCGTCGTAGATCACGCCGCGCGCTGCGGTCAGATTCGTCGAACGGGTCTGGTTCTTGATCGCCTTTTCGTTGTAATAGTCGTGCTGGGTGATCATGAGGTTATAAAGCGTTCCGATCAGCGGGACAAACGCGATCACGCCGCACAGGACCATCAGGATCAGGGTACGGCTGAGAATCGTTCGGTTCGCGCGCTCATTCCGCTCCCGGTTTGCCTGCTTCTGCTCTTTGGTGCGCGGCAGGCGGATGATCTTTTTTGCCATGAAACTGCCTTTCTGTTCAAAAAAGGGGCGGCCTGAAAAGACCGCCCCTGTCCGGTTACTCGGCTGGATTTCAAACTGGGAGGTTCTGTCCAAGCTTATGCTGCTGCGGGGTGCAAATATTCGATGAGGCCAAGAATGCTCTGCTGCATGGCGTCCAGAATTTCTCCGAAGACGCTTGTGCGCTGCTGCGTGTAAATTTCCGCCTGATCGTTCCCGGAGAAGCTGACATAGACGATCTGCTCGGGCTGACATTTGGTCAAGCCGATCTCAGCCGCGTATTCCTCGGCGGCGGTCAGATCGATCTTGGCGTCGTATTTGCTCTGAAGCATCAGCTGCTGCTCCTTGAGATTGGCAAGCCTGCTTTCAAGGGCTGAGACATTGCTGCTGGCCTCAAACAGCTGGACATAGCCGAAAATCACAAGGATCATGAGACAGACTACCGTCAGCATACCCGCCAGTGTAAACGGCGCGATGGCCGTTCTGGCCTTGACTCTTCGGTACGGCTGCTCATAGGCCCGCTCGTCCGGCAGCTCGATGGGCAGGGTACGCTCATAGGCGCGGTTATCGTCATACTGGCGGGCAGTCTGATCGTTCCAGGCGTAAACATCGTATGCGGCGGCGCCGTTGTCTCTATAAAGATTTCTTCGATTGGGCTGCGCCATAACGGCGGGACTCCTTTCCGGGTTACACGCGCTCTGCTACGCGGAGCTTTGCACTGCGCGAACGGGGATTTTCCTCGACCTCCTCGCGCGTGGCGATGATGGGTTTTTTCGTCAGAATTTTGATCTTCGGCTTATGGCCGCAGACACAGACCGGGAACGACGGCGGGCAGGTGCAGCCCTTTGCCGCGTCCTGAAACACGTTTTTGACGATGCGGTCTTCCAGTGAATGGAACGTAATGACAACCAGACGACCGCCGGGGTTCAGGTGGTCGATGGCGGCCTCCATGCCTTGCCGGACCGCGCCAAGCTCATCGTTGACGGCGATGCGGATGGCCTGAAAGCTGCGCTTGGCCGGATGCTGCTTTTCACGCAGGGCGCTGGGCGGCATGGCCGAGCGGATGATGTCGACCAGCTCCAGCGTTGTCTCGATTGGGTGGTCGGTCCGCACGCGTTCGATGGCGGCGGCGATCTGCGGGGCGCAGCGCTCCTCGCCATATTCGTAGAGAATGGATTTTAATTCCTCGCGCGGCCAGTTGTTGACGATCTCGTAGGCCGTGAGGGACTGGTCGCGGTCCATGCGCATATCCAGCGGCGCGTCGGCCATATAGGAAAAGCCGCGCTCCGCGTCGTCGAGCTGCGGGGACGAAACGCCCAGGTCGAACAGCATCCCGTCGATCCGGTCGAGTCCCAGCGCGGTAAGGATCGCGCCGACGTTTTCAAAATTATCATGTACCAGCGTCACCTTTTTCGCGTGGCTGTACAGCCGCTTTTTCGCGGCCTCCAGCGCGACCAGATCACGGTCGACGCCGATGAGCCTGCCGGTGGTGAGGCTCCGGCAGATCTCCAGCGAGTGGCCCGCGCCGCCGAGCGTTCCGTCGAGATAGATCCCGTCGGGCTTGATGGCCAGCGCGTCTATGCACTCGTGCAAAAGCACAGATCGATGTGCGAATTCCATCAGAAACCAAGTTCCTCCATCACAGCCGCCAGATTTTCAGGCGTCAGCGTCTGCTGCTCCAGCTCGTCATAGGCTGCGCTGTCCCAGATCTCCGCGTGGCCGCCCTGCCCGATGAACGTGACCTCGCTGGAAAGGCCGGCGTATTGGCGCAGCTCGGCGGGAATGAGGAAGCGGCCCTGCTTGTCGGGCTCGCATTTGGCGGCGTTGGCAAACAGAAAGCGCATTTTTCGGGCCTGTACGATCGGCAGCGCGTTATATTTATCGACAATGGCCTTCCAGCCTGCTTCCGTGTAGACGGACAGGCAGTGGTCGAGGCCCAGTGTTACATAGAAGGTGCTTCCCAGTTCGTCGCGCAGCTTGGACGGCACGAACAGACGTCCTTTTTCATCGACAGAGTGCTTATACTTCCCGAACATCCCCTCGCGCCTCCTTTCGCTCCACTTTACTGAAATTTCGCTCCACTTTGCTCCACTTCAATAATATAATACGTTCTGTTTACATAAATTGCAACCCTTTTTTGAAAAAATTTTTCGAGGATTCTTCGACGTTTTTCGTGAAAAATCCCCGAAAGCCGAATTTTTGAACGAATGTTTTAAAAACATCCTCCAGCCGCTTCCACCTGCACGCTCCCCTGCTGCCAGACGGCACGGAGCGTCCGCACAGACGGGTCGCGCAGCAGCAGCTCCGCCGCCGGGCCTTCGATCCCGGTCTGGAGCCTGCGGCGCAGGCTTCTGGCCCCGCCCGGCTCGTTTGCGCAGAGCGCGCCGAGGCGCTCGGGCAGCTCCGGGGCCGTTTCCAGCGTAACGTTCTGCTTTTGCAGCCGTCCGGCAAGCTCCCGCAGCTGAAGCGCAGCAATTTTCGCAAGATCCTCCGCCGCAAGCGGACGGAAGGAGGCGACGCAGTCGATCCGGCCCAGAAACTCCGGAGAAAACGCCTCCCGCAGGACGGTCTGCGCGCGGACATCCGCGCAGTCGGGTATGAAGCCGAGACCGGGCTTTCCGGTCTGCGGGCCAGTCAGGTTCGAGGTCATGACGACGATGGTGTTCTTGAAGCTGACGGTGCGGCCCATGCTGTCGGTCAGGATCCCGTCGCCGAGCAGCTGCAGAAGGATACCGGTAATATCCCGGTGCGCCTTTTCCAGCTCATCGAACAGTACAACGCAGTATGGACGGCGGCGCACCTTTTCCGTGAGCGTTCCGCCTGCGTCGTAGCCGACATAGCCCGGAGGCGCGCCAAGCAGGCGCGAGACGCTGCTTGGCTCCATGTATTCCGACATATCCACACGGATGAGCGCGTCCTGGCTGCCGTAGACGACCTGCGCAAGCTGTTTACATAATTCTGTTTTTCCGACGCCCGTCGGGCCGATGAGCAGGAAAGACGCGGCGGGGCGTCCGGCGTCGGCAAGGCCTGTCCGGCCGCGCAGAACGGCGGTAGAAACCGCGTCGACGGCTGCCTGCTGGCCGATGATGCGCTCGGAGAGCGTCTGGCGCAGGGACAGCAGCCGTTCACGGTCGGACTGCCGGAGCCTGCCGACGGGGATGCCGGTGCGCTCGGAAACGACGGCGGCGATATCCTGCCGGGTCAGGCTCACGGTGCGCTGGGCTCGGCGGGCGGCAAGCTGGCGGCGCACGAGCATGCGCAGCTCGTCGCGCAGCTTCGCCGCCTGCTCATACTGCGCGTTTGCCACAGCCTGCTCAAGCTGCTGCTCGAGCTGCTGCTGGCGCTCTGCGTCCTCCGCCGGCTCCGGCCCGCCGAGCCAGACGTGCGCCGCGCCCTCGTCGAGCAGGTCGAGCGCCTTGTCCGGCAGGAAGCGATCTGTCAGATAGCGGCTTGAAAAATCGACGGCGGCCTCAATGGCCTCCTGCGTGATGCGGATGCGGTGGTGTGCCTCCAAGCCTGGACGAAGCGCTTCAAGCATACGGCAGGCCGTCTTGCGGTCCGGTTCGCGGACGATCACGGGGCGGAAGCGGCGTTCAAGCGCGGCGTCCTTCTCAATAAATTTGCGGTATTCCTCCAATGTCGTCGCACCGATCATCTGCAGCTCTCCCCTGCCAAGGGCCGGCTTGAGCAGATTGGCCGCGTCGATTGCGCCCTCGGCGCTGCCTGCGCCGACGATGGTGTGCATTTCGTCGACAAACAGGATGACGCTGCCGCAGCGGCGGATCTCGATCAGGATATCGCGCACGCGCTCTTCAAATTCGCCGCGGTATTTCGTGCCCGCAAGCAGATTCGCCATGTTGAGGCAGTAGAGCTTTTTCCCGCGCAGCGCCTGCGGCACGTCTCCGCAGGCAAGGCGCTGGGCCAGCGCTTCAACGACGGCGGTCTTGCCGACGCCGGGTTCGCCGATGAGCGCGGGGTTATTCTTGCTGCGGCGGCTGAGCACCTGCATGAGCTGGGAAAGCTCCGCCTCGCGGCCGACGACGGGGTCCATCTGCGGTGCCCGGTCGATCATGTTGTCACAGTACAGTTCCAAAAGCTTCAATTCCGATTGTCCTTTCACGTCCTGCGCCGGATGTAGGATGCGCAGGCGGTCATATGTTTCCGAAAATACGCAGTTGCAGTCGACGCCAAGCTCCGAAAGCATTCGCGCCGCCGCATAGGCGTCGTCGCGCATGAGGGAAAGCAGCAGATGCTCCGGCAGGCAGAGGGGCGCACCAAGGCGGTCCGCCTCGTGCTGTGCGCCGTCAAGCGCTCTTGCGGCAGCTGCGGAAAGACCCTGCCGTCCGGCTGGCTCCGGCTCCTGCCTCGTCAGCAGCATACAGCGCAGGAGCCTGCCCTCGGCTCCCTGATAGCATAAAATGCGTCCGGTCTGGGAAATGCGTTCCTGCGAGAGTGCAAGCAGCAGATGCTCCGTGCCGGTCTGTGCGCCGCCAAGCTCACGCGCCAGACGCGACGCGCGGAAGAGCACCCGGTCCAGCGCCGCGGAGTATGCCGGTTTTTTCATTCTGATCGCCTCCTGTCGAAGGAGAGTTTCGACGCGGCGGTCAGCGTTTATACGACGCACGCGAAAAAATCCGGGCCGTTCGAGGAATTTACACTTTTTTCATTGCATTTTCAGGAAAGTATGATAGAATGAAGCTACCTTGAAAATGGAGGTGCTTCAAATGGCACACGTAATCAATGACAACTGTGTAAAGTGCGGTGCTTGCGCTGACGCATGTCCCATCGGCTGCATCAGCGAGGGCGAAGACAAGTACGTCATCGACGCCGATCAGTGCGTGGACTGCGGTACCTGCGCTGCAGAATGCCCCAACGACGCGATCTCTGAGGAATAAGCACATAAACAGTAGGGGGGTGCTGCACGCAGCACCCCCTGTCTTTTTGATTGGAGCGCGTATGGAAGAGCTTCTCTTTGACTGCATTCGGATGAAAATTTCAGACGCACAGTTCCGCGTGAGTACGGATTCCATGGTGCTGGCAGATTTCTGCCGGATAAAGTCTGGCAGCCGGGTGCTTGATCTTGGCTGCGGGTGCGGAACGCTGGGGCTTCTGCTGCTGGGCGCGGATGAGACACTGCGCGTATGCGGCATTGAAATTCAGGAGGCCGCTGCGCGGCAGGCGCGGGAAAACGCGGAGGAAAACGGAGTTTCCGACCGCTTTTGCGTCGTCTGCGGCGATCTGCGGCAGGCGCACGCGGAAATCGCGCCCGGAAGCTTTGACTGCGTGCTGTCCAATCCTCCCTACTACCCGCCGGGAAGCGGATATCTGCATGCGCAGGACAGCCTCTGCGCCGCGAGAAGCGAAATCTGCTGTCCGTTTGACGCGCTCTGCGCGGCTGCGGCACGGGCGCTGCGGTGGGGCGGGCGGTTTTTTCTGGTTCACAAGCCGGAGCGGCTGGTCGATCTCATGACCGGGCTGCGCGCGGCGCGGTTGGAGCCAAAGCGCATCCGCTTCGTCCGGCACAGAGCGGAAAACGCCGTGAATCTTGTTTTGATCGAATCCCGCCTCGGCGGAGGGCCGGGGCTGCAATATGAGCCGGATCTGATTTTATACACACAGACCGGTGACCTGTCTGCCGAGGGTCGGCGCATTTATCATCTACAGGAGTGAACCGAATATGGCCGGTATCCTATATCTCGTGCCGACGCCCATCGGCAATCTGAATGACATTTCGCCCCGCTGTGCCCGAACGCTGGCGGAGGCTGATTTTATCGCGGCGGAGGACACGCGCGTGAGCCTCAAGCTGCTGAACCATCTGGAGATCAAAAAAAGCCTTGTGAGCTACCATGAGCACAACAAGGCCGAGAGCGGCGGGAAAATCCTCGCGCGGCTGCTGGCGGGCGAAACGTGCGCGCTGGTGACGGACGCTGGCTCCCCCGCCATCTCCGACCCCGGCGAGGACCTGGTTCGGCTGTGCGCGGAAAACGGCGTGACGGTCTGCGCGATTCCGGGGCCGTGCGCGCTGGTGACAGCGCTGAGTATTTCGGGCCTGCCGACGGGCCGGTTCACGTTCGAGGGGTTTCTGTCCGTCAACAAAAAAAGCCGTCAGGAGCACCTGACGGGATTGAAGGACGAAACGCGGACGATGATCTTCTACGAAGCGCCGCACAAGCTGCTGGCCACGCTGCGCGATCTGGCAGACGCGTTTGGAGAGGATCGGAAAATTTCCCTCTGTCGGGAGCTGACGAAGCTGCACGAGGAGGTCCGCCGCATGACGCTGGGCGAGGCGGCGGCATATTACGAAGAAAATCCGCCGCGCGGCGAATTTGTGCTCGTTGTGGCCGGCGCAGAGGAAAAACCGGAAGCGGGCTGCACGTTTGAAGCAGCGCTCGAACTGGTTCGCGCGCGTATAGCGGAGGGACTTTCCACGAAGGACGCTGTCAAGCAGGTCGCGAAGCTGACGGGATTTGCGAAGAATCTGCTGTATGATGCGGTGGTGAAATGACGGAAGCTGCAATGTTAGGGACGCATATTTCGGCGCACTTTGAGGGGTGCGATTTGTAGGGGTCGATGCCCACATCGACCCGGCAGAACGCACCCTTTTTACGGAAATCTATGGCAAATTCGCAACTTCCCAGCGGGCCGATGTGGGCATCGGCCCCTACAAAACTCTGGCGAATCCGTACTGCCCTGCAAATTTCGAACGCAAGGCGTTTTTACCGCAGATATTAAATCGCAACTGCTCACAAATCTGTTGTACCGTAACAGGCGGCGCGCAGTATAGCGCCCGTAGGGTGAGTTTGTGTGTTCGTAACAACTGAAAATCAGGAACCACCTGAGTCGTACCCGCAGTACGCACCAAACGTAACCAGCGCCCCTTTTCTCCCCCTTCTTTTCCGGCAAGGCGGAAAAGAAGGGGCCGCCGGAGGCATCCCCAGCCTGCAAGTTCGCAGAAATCTATATATGGACAAACGAAAGCGGCGGACACGCAGATCCGCCGCTTGGTTTTTATTTTTCGACGATCTCCAGCAGCTCCATGGGGCAGGCCTTAACACAGATGCCGCAGGCGGTGCATTTACTGGAATACGGGACGGCCTCGTCCTTGACGATGAGGCCGAAGGGACACGCTTCAACGCATTTTCCGCAGCCGGTGCAGAGCTTGCGGCTGATCATCCAGACGCCCTTGGGGTTCTGGGTGATCGCGCCGGAGGGACAGACCTCGGCGCACTTGCCGCACTGGACACAGACCATGGGACGGACGTTCTCGCCGCGCTGAACGATCTTCAGAGCGGCCTTATCGGGGTGGAATTCCTTATAGTATGCGTTGGAGCAGGCGCGGACGCACTCCAGACAGGCCATGCACTGCACGCCTTTTTTGATGGACAGCTTTTTCATGAGCGTTCTCCTTCTCATTTTTATCTGTTGTTTATTATACAGCATAAACGAAAACTTTCAATATGCTTGTATCGATTTTTATCGATTCCTGCTCTGTAAAAAACTCACAGCATACCGCGCGCAATGCATGCAGAAACTAGCCTCAGCGATACGATTCGCAAAAAAGGAGGAATTTCTCATGAAAAAAGGCTTGATCCTGGTGCTGGCCGCGCTGATGCTTGCGGTGTCTCTGACCGCCTGTGCGGCGACGCAGCCGTATTACGACGGCTATTCCAACGTCTCCACGACCCGGAACGGCTATGTCAACGGCACAAACGGCTATGGCGGTATGTATAACGGCACGAACTACAACCCCGGCTACAACGGCGCGGGCTACAGCCAGAGCGGCACGGCAAGCGGCAGAACCGTGACCGGCAGCACGTCCGGCACGGCGATGCGGTAACGAGGTGCGCATATGACAGTACGGGGCTTCTTTCTGACCATGGGCGCAGGCGTCGCAGTCGGCGCGTTGGGCGCGATGATGCTGCCGAAAAACAGCGACGCGTACCGCATGACAAAGCAGGTCGCCAAGGCTATTCAAAACGAGGCGGAAAAGGCTGTGGACGCGATCTCCTCGGCCATGTAAGCGGAAAAGGCTTCCCGGAGACGGGAAGCCTTTTCCATGTTTTCGAAAGGATCGATCAGAATGCGTTTACTGCGGCGGTTTCCGCTGCGAGGGCGCTGCGGTACCAGCCGAGATAGCGGTCGAAGCCGGCGGCATCCTCGGGATCGGGAGCAAGCGTCGTGCGCTTGACGTCCGCGAAAACCTCTGTTTCCAGATACTGCTCAAGCGTCTGGCCATCCTTTTTCTGCACCAGATAGGACGCAAGCAGAGCCATGCCGTAAGGCCCGCCCTCGCCTGCCGATTCCATGCACGTGACCGGTGCACGGCAGGCGGCGGCCATGTATTTCTGGCCGACGACCGGCGTTTTAAACAGGCCGCCATGACCGGTCAGGGAATCGATCGCAACTTGCTCCTCCGCAAGGATATCCATGCCGAGCTTGAGCGTCGACATGGTCGCGTAAAGCTGAGAGCGCAGGAAATTGGCAAGCGTGAACTGGCTTTCGGGCTTGCGGACGACCATCGGACGGCCCTCGTCCAGATGCGTAACACCCTCGCCCGCCATATAGTTGTAGGTCAGGATGCCAGAGCAGTCGGCATCACCCTCAAGGCTCTTCTGGTAGAGCTTCGTGAACAGCTCGCCAGTCGAAACGTCCGCGCCGAAGAGCTTCGCCGTCTCGCCGAGAAGGCCCACCCATGCGTTCATGTCGTTCGTGCAGTTGTTGCAGTGCACCATGGCGACGGGCTTGCCGCTGGGCGTGGTGACCATATCGATCTCCTGATAGACCTTCGACAGGGGCTTTTCCAGTACGACCATAGCGAAGATAGACGTACCTGCCGAGACGTTGCCGGTTCTGGGTGCGACGGCGTTCGTCGCCGTCATGCCGGTGCCTGCGTCGCCCTCGGGCGGGCAGAACGGGATACCGGCAGACAGCAGGCCGTCAAGGAACGTGCTTCCTGCCTGCGTCAGAGCGCCTGCAGCCTGTCCTGCTGTCAGAACCTTAGGCAGAACGCTGCGCGCCGTCCACGCAAAGCCGTATTTGGCAATCAGTGCGTCGAATTTTTCGAGCATCGCCGCGTCATAGTCCAGCGTTTCACTGTCAATGGGGAACATACCGGAGGCTTCGCCCACGCCGAGAACGTTTTCGCCCGTGAGCAGATAGTGGACATATCCGGCAAGCGTCGTGATGTGCGCGATATTTTTGACGTGCGCTTCGCCGTTCAGAACGGCCTGATACAGATGCGCAATGGACCAGCGCTGTGGGATGTTGAAGCCGAATTCTGCCGTGAGCTGCTCGGCGGCCTCGCCGGTCATGGTGTTCTGCCAGGTGCGGAACGGTGCCAGCAGGTTCCAGTCCTTGTCGAAGGCCAGATAGCCGTGCATCATGCCGGAAATGCCCATGGCCGAAACAGCCCCCGGCAGCTCGCCGAGGTTGCGGATGGCGGTGCGCAGGCCGGTCTGCACATCCTCCATATGATACGTCCAGACGCCGTTTTCCAGACTGCTTTTCCATGTGTAGTCACCGCTCTTGACGATGCGGTGCTCGCCGTCGATCAGGACGGCCTTGACGCGCGTGGAACCGAACTCAATTCCAAGATAATACTGTTTCATAGCAATCTCCTTGATCGTCGTTTTTGGATTTTCTGTCTCTATCATAACAGCATCTGCCTTTTTTGTCTAGCGGACTGGGGAAAAACAGCGCTTGCTTTTTGGCGGCGGCTCGCGTTATACTGGAGGAAACAGCGAATTGGCGCTGTGAAAGGAGATACAATATGCTGCTGATTCAGAACGCACACATCAAAACGATGGCCGGAGCAGACATTCCAAATGGATGCCTGCTGATCGAGGACGGAAAAATCGCTGCTGTCGCGCCGGAAATCGACGCGCCCGTGGGCGCAAAGGTCATTGATGCGCAGGGGCGGCTGCTCACGCCGGGCTGCGTGGAGGCACACTGCCACATCGGCCTTGACAATCAATCCATGCGTTGGGAAGGCATGGACTATAACGAGATCGTTGATCCGCTGACGCCGCAGCTGCGCGCGATCGACTCGATCAATCCGCAGGATGAGGCGTTCGGTCTGGCGCTGCGCGGCGGCGTAACGACCGCCTGCACCGGCCCCGGCAGTGCAAACGTCGTCGGCGGCACGTTCGCCATTCTCAAGCTGGCAGGCAAGCGTGTTGACAAGATGGTACTGCGGTCGCCTGCGGCGATGAAATGCGCGTTCGGCGAAAACCCGAAGGGCTGCTACGGACAGGGCAAAAAGCAGAGTCCCATGACGCGTATGGCCGTGGCCGGACTTCTGCGCGAGCTGCTGATGCGCACCATCCGCTACCGCGACGACAAGGCGGCAGGAAAAAATCCGCCGCTTGACGTGAAGCTGGAAGCGATGCTGCCGGTCGTGAACAGAGAAATTCCGATCAAGTGCCACGCGCACCGCGCGGACGATATTCTGACCGCCGTGCGCATCGCGCGGGAGTTTGACCTCAAGCTGACGCTCGACCACTGCACCGACGGTGAGATCATCGCGGACGAGCTGGCCGAGGAGGGCTATCCGGTCTTTGTTGGCCCGTCGCTCGGCGGCAAGAGCAAGGTCGAGCTGCGGAACAAGAGCTTTACGACAGCGGGCGTTCTGTACCGCGCAGGACTGACGGTCAGCATCATCACCGACGCACCGGTCATTCCGCTGCAGCATCTGCCGCTGGCGGCTGGACTTGCGGCTGCGGCAGGACTGCCGATGGAAGAAGCGTGGCGCGCCATTACCATCAATCCGGCGCAGAGTCTCGGCATTTCTGACCGCGTCGGCAGTCTGGAACCGGGCAAGGACGCCGATCTTGTTCTCTGGACGGCAGACCCGCTGACCACCATCGGCGGCGAGGCGTACATGACCATCGTAAACGGCGAGATCGCCTATCAAGCGGAGCGATGATTTCCCCTGCTCTGTAAAACCAACGAAATTCGACCGCAGTTGGTAGGGGCTTGGCTCTTGCCCCTACCAACTCTATTCGGTCCTTTGCTGCTCTCTGCGTGAACCGGGCACGCCCAAGTCTTACGCCGAATTTGTTTCTTGACGAATTTGTGTTTTTTGTTATAATAAATTTGATTTTATGCGAAAGGAATGAAACACATGGATTCTGACGACAGCGATTGTCATAGTACATATCTGATCTGTCATCTGTTTTGGGAAGCATATCTGCGCTGCTAGATGCAGGGCGGACGTGCTTTTTTGCGTCTTCACACACGATTTCAGATATCAGAAAAGGAGTTACCGTACATTGTCAACCACTACTTGCATTGTTATAATGACTGTCTGCCTGATCCTCTCCGGCTATTTTTCGGCGACGGAAACGGCTTTTTCCTCTGCGAACACAACGCGGCTCAAGACCCTTGCAGAGAAGGGAAACAAACGGGCGGCACTGGTCTGTAAGCTGCTCGAACGCTATGACCGGCTGTTGTCCACGATCCTGATCGGAAACAATATCGTGAATATCGCCACGGCCTCCATCGGCACCGTGCTGTTCGTCAGGCATTACGGCGACGCAGGCGCCACGATCTCCACCGTCGTCGTCACGGTCGTGGTGCTGATTTTCGGTGAGATCTCTCCGAAGAGCATTGCAAAGGACTGCGCAGAGCAGTGGGCCATGCTGTCCGCGCCGATGCTTCAGGTCCTTATTTGGATTTTTACGCCGCTGAACGCAATTTTTTCGTTCTGGAAAAAGCTGCTGGCGAAAGTCTTCCGCCTCAGCTCCGACAACAAAATGTCGCAGGAGGAGCTTCTGATGCTTGTCGACGAAGTGCAGCAGGACGGCAGCATTGATAAAAACGAGGGCGAGCTGCTCAAGAACGCAATCGATTTTTCCGAGCAGCGCGCGGAGGATATTCTGATCCACCGCACTGACTTGGCTGCGCTTCCGATCACGGCGACGAAGGAGGAGGTCGCCGCGCTGTTCACGGAGACGAAATATTCAAGGCTCCTGATCTATCAGGATTCGATCGACAATATTCTCGGCACCATCCACCAGAAGGACTTTTATGTCGGCTGCGGCGTGACGGACAAGCCGCTGCGGGATATTATTCTGCCGCCGGTCTACGCGCTGGAGATGGAGTCCATCAGTCTGCTGCTCAAAAAGCTCCAGCAGGCCAAAACGCACGTCGCCGTCGTGGTCGACGAATACGGCGGCACCTGCGGCATTGTGACGATGGAGGACATTCTGGAAGAACTCGTCGGCGAGATCTGGGATGAGCACGATGAAGAGGAAACGCCGATCAGCAAGGGGTCTGACGGCACGTACCTGGTCGACGCGGAAATGAGCTTTGACGATTTTGCGGACTATTTCGGGCTGAGGTCCGACTCGGACATGGCCTCCGTCAGCGGCTGGGTCATGGAGCAGTTTGGCCGGCTCCCCGAGACCGGTGCATCATTCGATTTTGAAACGCTGCACGTACAGATCACGCGGATCGCGAACCATCATATTGAGCAGATCCGGGTTTCCACGGCCGCAAATGAACCGGCGGGCTCCGGTTCGGAGACTGGAGCTGCGAAGAGCTGAACTTTGGAAAATTACTCACCGGCGCTGCCTATAATATTTCAGAGTTTCAGATCGTAAATTGATTATAAATTTCCATATTTGAAGGCTCCCCTGCTAACGATAGGGGAGCCTTCGTGTATACGCAGCGTCATATCAGCGGAGCTTATGCCGGAAGAACCAGATCTGGAACGGGAGCGAAACAACGAAGGTCAAAAGGTCTGCGCCGGGCTGGCTCATTTCTACGCCGGGCAGGCCCAGCATACGCGGCAGGATGAGGATGAGCGGCACGTACAGCAGTCCGTTGCGGCAGCTGGCCAGAAGCGTCGCGGCCTGATGGAAGCCGAGGCACTGGTATAGTTGGTTTACATAAGTTGAATATCCCATCAGCGGCATGACGGCGCAGGCATAGAGCAGTGCCTGACGGCCGATGCGCGTGACCTCCGCATCGTCGCGGAAGAAGTGCATGATCTCGTCGGGAAAGAGCGAGATCACAGCCGCACAGACGATGCACACCGCTGTTCCGAGCAGCACGGAAAACCAGAACGCCTGCCGCGTGCGCTTTTTATCGCCCGCGCCGAAATTGTAGCCCGCTACAGGCTGGAACCCCTGCCCGATGCCGATCACGATCGACCGGACGAGCAGATAGACCTTGTTGGAGATCGTCACGGCGGCGACCGCCGCGTCGGAATAGACAGCTGCCGCGTTATTTAAAAGCGCGGAGGACAGGCTCGCAAAGCCCTGCCGGCAGATCGTCGGAAAGCCGACGAGCAGAATCTCGCCGTAAAGCCCGGGCCGCTTGCTGACACAGCGCAGATGGACGCGCACGATGCTCCGCCCGTGGAGGAACAGCCACGCGAGGATGCAGAAGCTGACCAGCTGGCTGAGCGCTGTGGCCAGCGCCGCGCCTGCGATGCCCATGTCAAAGACGAAAATGAACAGCGGGTCGAGCGCGACGTTCAGAAGTCCGCCCGCGCAGATGCCGTACATGGAAAGCATCGCCTCGCCCTCGGAGCGCAGCGTATTGCTCAGGACAAACGAAGCGCACATGATGGGGGCAGCCAGCAGGATAATGCGCGCGTAGCTTTCCGAGTACGGGAGGATCGTTTCCGTTGAGCCGAGCAGGCGCATGAGCGGCCGGAGCGTGCAGAGCCCCGCAATGCAGATGAGAAGCCCCACGGCGGCGGCAAAAAAGAACGCGCTGCTTGCGGTGCGGTCGGCCCGCTCGTTGTCGCGGCTGCCGAGACTGCGGCTGATGATCGACCCGCAGCCCATACCGATGCCGAAGCCGAATGCCTGAATGATGGACATGAGAGAAAAGACGACGCCGACCGCCGCTGAGGCGCTGGTAGACAGCTTGGAGACGAAATAGGTATCGGCGGTATTATAAAACACGGAAATGAGCTGCGACGCCAGCGTCGGGATAGACAGCGACACGATCAGCTTCGGGATCGGCGTGTGCAGCATCCGACCGCGCTGCTCCTCGCTGGAAATGATATGCGCGGGCATAAAGCGCCTCCTGTTGCGGTTTTTCTACAGTATAACACGGATCTTGATGAATTCCAAGCCGTATGAAAACCATTCGATTTACTTAATTCTTTCTTAAATCTGTCCCAAAGGGGTTTCTTTTTTGGCGAATTTCTGTTACCATGTGGCCGCACGGATAAAAGACAGGAAGGAGTCATGTTTATGACAAAACGAATACTTTCCATCTGCCTAGCGCTTGTTCTGCTGTTCGGCGTTCTCGCCGGGTGCAGCAAAAATGAGGCGCAGACGGCGGACGATACGAAGAAGACAGAACAGAGCGATACCGAGGACAAGACCTCGACGCAGTTCGCGTATCAGGCGCAGTATTTTGATCTGCCGGAGGATATTCAGTGGATCGGCACGAGCTGCGTTACCGGCGACACGCTCTACTTTACTGCCAGTGTTCCGGACGGCGGCAAGGAAACCTATACCGACGAAAACGGTGAGGAATATTCCTATGACACGTATTCCGAGGTCATTTTCCGCTTTGACCTCGACACCGGCGAGTGCGTGCAGCTTGACAATTATGTGGCCGAGCCGGTCGTGGAAAACCCGGACATGCCGGATGGCGTGACCATGAATCCCGACGGCAGCATGCAGACCTTCAACAGCAGCACCAGCATCCAGACCATGGCCGCCGGTGCGGACGGCACGCTCTGGCTCTACCGGCAGACGAGCCGCTATGCGGACGACGGCACGGAGGGCGATTCCATCTCCGAGCTTATCCAGCTTGACGCGCACGGCACGCTGCTGCGCACCATCACGCCCGTTTCCGATGAAGAAACGGACGACACGGACAGCTGGCGCTATACCTACATCGATTCCATCCTCTCCGACGACAAGGGCTATGTCTATACCTATGATTATCAGACCGTCAACGTCTACGGTCCGGACGGAAGCTTTGTGTTCAGCAAGTCCGGCGACGAGCTGAATGGTCAGATCTGCCAGCTGTCCGCCAGCGAGGTCGGCATGACGACCTCCTCCGCAGACGGCAAGATGGTCTTCAAGCAGCTTGACCCGGAGACAAAGGACTGGGGCAAGGAAACGCCCGTTTCCTCCCGCGCGTGGAACATCCTCCCCGGCAATGATGTCTATGCCTATTTCTTTATGGATAACGGCAATATCTTTGGCGAACGCAGGGACACCGGCGAGGTCGAGAAAGTCGTCGACTGGGTGGCCTGCGATGTGGACAGCAACAATATCAACAGCGACCAGTTCGGCTTCCTGTCGGATGGGCGCATCGTCGCTGTGACCTATGAATATTCCGATAACGGCCCCAGCAGGCAGCAGGTTCTGGTGCTCAACCGCGTGGACGCAGCCGTTGTCACGACGAAGACCGAGCTGACGCTGGCCTGCCTGTATCTGGACTACAATCTCCGCAGCCAGATCGTAAAATTCAACAAGAGCAATCCGGACTACCGCATCGTCGTCAAGGACTATTCCGAGTATGCGACGGACGACGATTATAATGCCGGTCTGACCAAGCTCAACACGGAGATCATCTCCGGCAATGTGCCTGATATCCTCGTCAACGGCACGGAGCTTCCCATCGGTCAGTATGCCGCCAAGGGACTGCTGGAGGACCTGTGGCCGTATCTCGACGCGGACCCCGAATATTCGCGCGACAAGCTCATGTCGCAGCCGCTGAACGCGGCCCAGACCGACGGCAAACTCTACCGCCTGCCCATCGATTTCGGCGTCACGACCGCAGTTGGCCTCGGCAAGGTCGTGGGCGAGTATACGACATGGACGCTGGCAGACGTCAATGACGCGCTTTCCAAGCTCCCCGAGGGCGCGACGGTCTTCAACAAGTATTACACGCAGGCGGAAATGCTGCAGTACTGCATCGCGATGAACGCGGAGAGCTTCATGAACTGGCAGGATGGCACGTGCAGCTTTGATACCGATGAATTCCGCGCGCTGCTGGAGTTCGTCAAGCCCTTCCCGGCGGAATACGACTGGCAGTCGGATTCGGACGACTATGAAAGCGATTATACGCGCCTGAAAAACGGCAAGCAGCTGCTCTATCCGACGTCACTTTCCGGTTTCAGTGATCTGTACTATACCTTCGCCGCACTGAACAACGACATTCGCTTTGTTGGCTTCCCGCGCGAGGACGGCTCCAGCGGCAACGCGTTCAACGCCAGCTGCACGCTTTCCATCTCCACGACCTGCAAGGACAAGTCCGGCGCGTGGGCATTCATCCGCTCGACGCTCTCCGACGACTATCAGGAAAGTATTTGGAATTACCCCATTGTGAAATCGGTCTTTGAGGCAAAGGCGCAGGAGGCCATGACGCAGGAATACGAGACGGATGCCGACGGCAACCAGATCCTTGACGATGACGGCAACCCCATCCCCATCTCCAACGGCGGCATGAGCTACGGCGACGAGCCGATGATCGAGCTGTACGCCGTCACGCAGGAGCAGTATGACGCTGTGCTGGCCCTGATCGACTCCACGACGAGCTTTGTGGATTACGACCAGAACGTGCTGGACATCATCTCTGACGAAGCCGCAGGCTATTTTGCGGGCAGCAAGACCGTGGAAGAAGCCTCCAAGCTCATCCAGAGCCGCGTCAGCCTCTACATTCAGGAACAGAAATAACCAACTTCTCCAAAACCGCCGGACGCGTTCCGGCGGTTTTTTCGTGCCTGCGGCTTTCTTTTGGGCGCACGGCATGATAAAATGAGAAAAAACAGAAAGGGAGGCGGGCATATGCTGGAGCTTTTGCACGGGCCGGACAGGACGGCGAATTCCATGGAGCTGCTGGCTCGGATCTGTGAGAACGCGGCGCACGGCGTTGCCGGGCAGATTCTGATCGTTCCGGAGCAGTATTCGCATGAAACGGAGCGTGCGCTGTGCGAGTGCGGCGGCGATACGATCAGCCGGTATGCCGAGGTTCTGAGCTTTACGCGGCTGGCATCGCGGGTCTTTTCCGTCTGCGGCGGCGTGTGCGAAGAATACCTGGACGAGAACGGGCGCATTCTGACGCTCTATCTCGCCGCGCAGCAGGTGCGCGAGCAGCTGAAATTTTATGCCGCCGTGATGACAAGGCCGGATTTTTTGAAGCAGCTCGGCGCGCTCATGGAGGAGCTTCTGACCTCCTGCGTCACGCCGGATGCGCTGCATACAGCCGCCGCAAGGCTTGAGGGGCGCCTGGCACAGAAGATCACGGAGCTGGCGCTGCTCTACGAAAGCTACCTGTCCGTCTGCAAAACAGGGCGCGGCGATCCTGTCACGCGGCAGATGCGCCTGTGCGAGCTGCTGGACGAGACGGAGTTTCTGGACGGGCGGGAGGTTTTCCTCGACGGCTTCTCCGATTTTACCGCCTTACAGATGCAGATCATCCGTGCAATTCTTGCGCACGCGAAAAATGTGCGCGTCGCACTCCTCACCTCCGGCGGGCAGTACGCCGCCTGTCAGACCGGAAATGAAACGGAAAAGCAGCTCCGGCAGCTGGCGGCCCGGCAGGGTATCGAGACTGTCCGTCGGAGCATCCCGGCGCGCGAGCACCGCGTGCCGGATGTGCAGCTTTGGCTGAACGGCCTGTTTTTCGGCGGCAGCGGCTCAGGAGAAGCGCCGCAGAACGTCAGTCTCGTCCATGCAGGCTCACAGCAGGCGGCCTGCGCCTATGCCGCGCGCACGGTTCGCAGCGGCGTGCTGTCGGGTCTTCGTTACCGCGATTTTACCGTCTGCATGACGGACGAGGCCGCGTACCGGCTTCCCATGCAGACGCTCTTCTCGCGCGCAGGAATTCCGGTCTACTGCGCGTCCAGTGCGCCTGTCGCGCAGAACCCGCTGATCGCGGCGCTGCTGTCCGCGATGCAGGCTGTTCTGCGGTATGAGCCGGGTCCTGTACTGGCGTTTTTAAAGTCGGAGTTCTCGCCGCTCTGCGAGGCGGACTGCGATACGCTGGAGCACTATGCCTATTACTGGGGCATTCGCGGCTCCGCGTGGGAAAAGCCGTGGCAGCTGCACCCGTGCGGGCTTGGTCAGCCCATGGAGCCGGAGGATGAGGCCGCGCTGCAGGCGCTGAACGAGCTGCGGGAGCAGGCTGTCGCCCCGCTGCGCACGCTCCGGCTGGCATTGGCAAAGGCACGGACGGTAGACGAGCAGGTGCGCGCCATCGCTGCACTGCTGGAAACGCTCGACGCTGCTGGAAGGCTTCAGACGCAGCAGGATGCGCTCGAACAGGCCGGGCAGGCCCAGCGCGCGCAGGAATGCGGCCAGCTCTATGAGGCGCTCATTTCCGCGCTTGAGCAGATGGATCAGGTTCTGGGCGCGGCAAGCCTTGAAACGGAGCTGTTTGTGCAGCTGTTGTCCATGCTGCTGCAAAATACTTCGGTCGGTTCCATTCCCTCCGTCTGCGATGCTGTCCAGCTTACGACGCTGCCCATGCTCCGCCACCGCCGCACCCGCGTTCTGCTGGTGCTCGGCGCGAACGACGGGCTGCTGCCCGCGTTTTCCGATCCAGGCGGACTGCTTGCCGATCCGGAGCGGCAGAAGCTCCGCAGTCTCGGCGTGGAGCTCAGTCCGGGGCACAGCGCGTCCGTCGACCGCGAGATGAGCTGGGTCTGCGCGGCGCTGAGCGCGGCGGAGCAGCGGGTATGCCTTGTGACCGATGCGGCGCAGCCGTCGTTTTTGTACAGCCGCACAGCATCGCTGTTTCCGGCTTTGCAGCCGGCTGCGGCAGAGGACTTCCCCTTCCTGCCGGACTGCGCCGCAGCTGCGGGCGCGGCCCTGCAGCAGAGCGCGCTGCCCGACTGGCTGCCGGAGGCGGTTCAAAAGGAGGCGCGGACGCTATCGCAGCGCTGCGCGTATTCCTTCGCCTCCATGCGGCCAGAGGCGGTGCGTGCGCTCTACGGCAGGACGATCCCGCTTTCCGCGTCGAAGATCGACCGGTTTGCGGGCTGCCGGTACGCGTTTTTCCTGCAATACGGCCTGCGCGCCGCGCCGTGGAAGCAGGCAGAATTCGACGCGCCGCTGTTCGGCTCGTTCGTGCACGATGTATTGGAGCACGTCGTCCGCGAAGCGCAGGAGCAGGGCGGCTTCGCCGCCATGACGGACGGAGAAATTTCCGCGCTGACAGAGCGCTGCATGGATAACTGCATGAAGACCTATCTCCCGCAGGGACAGGCCGCCGCGAGCCGCGAGAGCTATCTTTCCGCACGCAACCGGCAGGAGGCTGCCGCCGTCGTGATGGACGTGGCGCGGGAGCTTCGGCTGTCGCAGTTCGCGCCTGCGGCGGAGGAGCTTCGGTTCGCGCCCGGCGGACCGCTGCCGCCGATCGAGTACCGCGCAAAGACCGGCTCCGGGCTTCTAACCGGGCAGATCGACCGCGTGGACACCTATGAGGCGGACGGACGGCGCTATTTCCGTATCATCGATTACAAGACCGGCCATAAGGATTTTGATTATGCAGAGCTGCTGTACGGGAAGAACCTGCAGATGCTTCTGTATCTGTTCGCGCTGGAATCGTATCAGAGGCGGGCAGGAACGCCCATGCAGCCGGCCGGAGTGCTCTATGTTCCGGGCCGGTGCGACATGGTCAAGCTCAAGCCGGGTGAGGCCCCTGCGCAGGCCGATGCCGAACGGCAGAAGGATCTGCGCCGCAAGGGGCTGCTTCTGAACGACGAAGCGGTCCTGCACGCGATGGAAGCGTATGAGAAAAAGCCGCAGTACCTGCCCTTCGCGCCCGGCCCGGACGGGCTGATTGGCGATCTCGCCTCCCCTGCCCAGCTGTCGGAGCTGGAGCGCTTTGTGAACGGACAGGTCGAGGCAATGATCGACGAAATTCTCTCCGGCGCGACCGCGCCGAACCCCATTGACCGCGGCCCGTCGGATTCCGAATGTAAATACTGTGATTTTTCATCGGCCTGCCACAAGGACGTCTGCGGCGTGAACGCACGGCGGTTCGCCTCCGTTACGCCGGAGGAATTCTGGCAGGCGCTTGAAAGGAGGCTGGAGCATGGCTGAGATCCGCGCAACGCCGCAGCAGCGGGCTGCGGCGGAGGATCGGGGCGGCGCGCTGCTCGTTGCGGCGGCGGCAGGCTCCGGAAAGACGAAGGTTCTGGTCGACCGGTTGATGGGCTATCTGACCGACCCCACAGACCCCGCCGACCTCGATGAATTTCTGATCATTACATACACAAGAGCCGCCGCGTCTGAGCTGCGCGGCAAGATCGCCGCGCGCATCGCCGAGGCGCTTGCCGGCACGCCGAACGACCGGCATTTGCAGCGGCAGCTGACGCGCGTGTATCTCGCGCAGATCTCGACGGTGCACAGCTTCTGTCAGGCCGTCCTGCGGCAGTATGCGGCAGAGGCGAATCTGCCTGCCGATTTCCGCGTGGCGGACGAGCAGCAGGCGGCGGCTCTGCGTGCGCAGACGCTTCGGGACGTGCTCTCCGAGCTGTATGCGAAGCTTGACGACGAGCCGGATTTCGCCGCCATGATCGACACGCTCGGCTATGGACGTGACGACCGGCGGCTGTTGGAGCTGGCCGAGCGCAGCTATGAAGTCATGCGCTGCAAGGTCGACCCCGAAGCATGGATGGCGGACTGCCTGCGCGCGTATGCGCTGCCGGAGGGGACTCCGGCGGAGCAGACGCTCTGGGGCGCGTATTATCTCAAGGCGCGCAGGGACGCGCTCGAAAGCGCGGACGCCATGCTTGCGCAGGCAGAAGCGCTCTGCCGCGCGGACGCGGCTCTGGAGCAAAAATGCCTGCCGCTGCTGCAAAAAAACCGCGAAACCGTCCATGCGCTCATGGCGGAGACGACTTGGGACGGCTGTGTGGAGGCGGGGCTCCCCTCCTTCGGCGTGATGCGGATGCCGAAGGACGCGGAAAACGCGGAACAGGTCAAGACACTGCGCGACGAGGCAAAGCAGCTGCTCAAGACCGTGCAGAGCTATTTTTACGCGCCGTCGGAACGGGTCGTAGACGACCTTCGCAGGACCCTCCCGGCGCTGCGGGGGCTTCTGACGCTGCTGCGGCGCTTTGACGAACGGTTCACGCAGGAAAAGCGCCGCCGTCATCTGCTCGATTTTTCCGATCTGGAGCACTGCATGATCGGACTTCTGACGAAAAAGGGCTCCGGCAGGCCGACAGAGGCCGCGAAAAGCCTTGCGCAGAGCTACCGCGAGATTCTGATCGACGAATATCAGGATTCCAACGCCGTGCAGGAGCGCATTTTTCAGGCTGTCAGCCGCGACGGAAAAAATCTGTTCATGGTCGGCGACGTCAAGCAGTCGATCTACCGGTTCCGGCTGGCCGATCCGACGATCTTCCTTTCCAAATACGACGCCTATCCGCCGCTCGGCACACAGGTCCCCGGCGAGCCGCGCAAGCTGCTGCTGTCGCAGAATTTCCGTTCCCGCGCCGAAATTCTGGAGGCGGCCAACGACGTGTTTTCGCTTGTGATGAAAAAAGAGGCCGGGGAGCTGGACTACACGCAGGACGAAGCGCTCGTCCCCGGCGCGCAGTTCCCGGACTCGCCCGGCCCGAAGGTCGAGCTGCACTGCCTGAATTATCTCGCATCCGAAGAAGAAAGCGGTGACAAGACGGGCGCGGAGGCGGAATTCGTCGCTGCGCGTATTGAGCGGCTCCTGCGCGAGGCCTCCGTCACGGAAAACGGCGCGCTGCGCCCGGCGAAGCCGTCTGATATCGTGATTCTGATGCGCTCGCCCGGCATGATCGCCGGGGTGTATCAGGCGGCGCTGCAACGGCGCGGCATCGCCTGCGACGTGGGCGGGGACGGCGATCTGATGCAGACAGCGGAAATTGAGATTTTATTCCAGCTTCTGCAAATTATCGATAACCCGCACCGGGATATTCCGCTGGCTGCGGCCATGGCAAGCCCCGTCTTCGGCTTTACGCCAGAGGAGCTGGCGCTGCTTCGCGCGCAGGCGCAAAAGGCAGACCTTTACGACTGCCTGTGCGCCTGCCGGGAGCCGTCTGAAAAGCTGTGCGCGTTTTTGTCCTGGCTTTCCCGTATGCGCGAGGAAAGCCGCAGGACGCCGCTGCCGGAACTGCTGAACACCGTCGTGCAGTCCTCCGGGCTGGAAATGGTCTTTGCCGCTCTGCCGGACGGCGAACGGCGGCGCGGCAGTCTGGCTGCATTTGCGTCGTTCGTGACGGCTGGCGCACAGACAGAGCTTCGCAGCCTGTCCGAGCTTGTGCAGCTGCTGCTTCAAATGCAGCAGCGCGGCGCAAGACTGCCCGCGCAGGACGCGCCCGCCCGGTCGGACGCCGTGCGCATCATGTCCATCCACAAATCCAAGGGACTGGAATTCCCTATCGTCATTCTGGCCGATCTGGCGCGGAAGATGAACATGCAGGACAATGCTGCCGCTGTTCTGACGGACGAGGAGCTTCTGATCGGCGGCAATGTCGTCGACCTTGCAAGCCGGTCGTATTACCATGGGCTTGCGCGCAGAGCCATCATCGACCGCAAGACGGCACAGACCGTCTCTGAGGAGCTGCGTGTTCTCTATGTCGCCATGACCCGCGCGAAGGAGCAGCTGATCATGACGAGCTGCGCGGCACATTACGGCTCGCGCCTGAAAAAGCTGCTTTTGCGGCTGTCCGACCCGCTGGGGCCGTGGGTGAGCGCGGCAGTGCGTCAGCCGGACGAATGGATCTTGCTAGCAGCGCTGTGCCGCACGGAGTCCGGCGCGCTGTTCGCCGAATGCGGCCCGTGCGCATACAGCCGGGTACGCCAGTACCCGTGGCTGGTCACGCTGCAGGACGTCTCCCCTGCCGCTCCCGCTGCACGCGGGGCACAGGCAGAAGCGCCGCGCGCAGCACAGCCGCTCGACCGGGAGCAGGTTCTGGAAAGCGTGGGCTTCCGGTACGCGCACGAGGCGGCGACACGGCTGCCGTCCAAGCTGACGGCCACGCAGCTGAAGGGGCGCGGACTTGATCTGGAAGCGGCGGAGGAAACGCCCGCACAGCCGGAGTCTGCCAGAAAGCCATGGCGCACGCCGCAGTTTTTGCAGGACAGGCCGCTGACAGGCCGCGAGAAAGGAAACGCGACGCACCTTTTCATGCAGTTCGTCCACTACGAGCCCTGCACGACGCGCGATGGCATCCAGCAGGAGCTTGCGCGGCTGCAAACGGAAAAATTTCTGACGGCCCGGCAGGCCGAGGCGGTAGACGCGGAGAAAATTCTGGCGCTGTTTTCCTCGGAGCTTGGAAAGCGGATTTTGAACGCGAAGAACCTGCGCCGCGAGTTCAAATTCTCCATTCTGACCGATGCCGGCGCGTATGACCCGGCGGCTGCCGGGGAACAGGTCATGCTGCAGGGCGTCGTCGACTGCTTCTGGCAGGAGGCAGACGGGATCGTCATCCTTGATTTCAAAACTGACTACATTGACGGCGATTTACAGCTGAAGGCCGCGCGCTACGCGCCGCAGCTGCAGGCCTATGCGCGGGCGCTTTCGCTCATTTATGGGCTTTCTGTCAGGAAATGCATCCTTTATTTCTTCTCCGCGGGGAAGGCCGTGGAGATTGACCCGGAATAATATAAAAAGCCTCCTCCTGCCGCGCTCTGTGCGGTAAGAGGAGGCCGTTTTTTCACTTATGTCAACCGAATGCGCCAACGTATGTGTAATTCTGGCTCGGTTCCGGTGTGGGGATGTCTGTCTGCACGATGGTCATGTTCTCCGCGATTTTTTCTGTAAGCTCCCAATCGCCATTCAGAAATACCACACAAAGCTTTTCGGGGTCATAGAGTAGGAGATAGTGATACGTAACATCGGCGTTGGTTTCGTGCGAGGCCTCGATCCAGCTTGCGTACAGCCCGTTGATCATCCCCTCCTTCGTGATTTGCGGATCGTTCCCGAGAACCAGCAGATCACAGCCTGCGATCTCATTTGCGGACAGGCACGTAGCCGAAAAAGATGTGCCGGTGCTTTTGCTCCATGTATCATAGATGCAGTCTTCCATCTGCTGCTTCTGGCTGTCGGAGATCCCCTCCAGCTGCTCCGGATTCCGGTAGGAAACAGAGCCATAAAGCGTCGAGGTGTTGTCCGGAGGCGGCAGGACCGGCAGCCAATCAAACTTCATACCGCAGTAGGTGCCTGTCGTCCGGCCCTCCGTGTCGACGCGGATGATCGCGTCATGGGAAAAATCATAGGAATACGGATTCGGCGTACCGTCTGAACGGATGACCACGCCCTCGGCGTGATAGGTGCCTTCCTCATTGGAAACAGATGCGTAGTGCAGAATCGCGGCTGCACCGCACAGGACTGCGACCGCCGCTGCGGCAGCTGCCGCGATACGCACCACGCGCCTGTGGCTGCGCTTTTTCGCATCCTGCCGCGCAAGCTGCAATGCACCGCTCAGGATTTTGGCCTGCCGCTCGTCCGAAATTGCATCGACCGGAGACTCCGGCAGATCGGCAGACTGCAAAATCATATCAATGTTATTCATATACAAACCCTCCCCGGCATAACTCGTTTTTGATGGCTTCCCGGCTGCGTACCAGCCGCATACGCACCGCGGAAGGGGTCAGCCCCAGCACGGCGGCGATTTCCGGCGCGGTCTGGCACAGGTCGTAAAACCGCCGGATGATCTCGCGGTCGACCTCTGACAGCAGCGCGACCGCCTCGCGCAGCTGCCGCGCCTGTTCCTTTTTGACAGTCTCCTCGAGAAGAAAATCGTCTGTTCCGGCCAGCTCTTCGTCCAGCGGCATATCCATACGCGCCCTTCGCAGCCGGTCGACGGTCTTGTTCCGCGCCACGCTTCCGAGCCACGCGCGGATGCTCCCGGCCTTGACTGTCCGGCAGGACTGCCAGAGCGCGAAAAATGTGCTTGAAGCAAGCTCGTCCTCGTCCTCCGGAGAAAGCAGCCCGCGGCTCCGGTTGTGAATGACCGTCACGACATAGGCGCTGAAGCGCGCGATCACCGCTGCAAGCGCCTGCTCGTCTCCGCGCCGCAGGCGGGAAAGCAGCTGTTGTTCGTCCATACAGGTTCCTCCATGTTTCGTATTGTCAGCTGACACCCATATAGTCGCGGAAGGGGGCGGAAGTGTAACAGCCGCTGACCAGCCCTTGTCAGCTGAGGCGATACTCAAAAAAACGCTCCGTGCGTCTGCACGGAGCGTTTTTTGTCTTATGAACCGGGAAGGGATCAATAGAACTTCTTTCTGTTCTTGCGAGCAGCTTCAGACTTCTGCTTACGCTTCAGGCTGGGGCTGACGTAGTGCTCTCTCTTCTTGACCTCGGCGATGACGCCGGCCTTGGCGCAGCTGCGCTTGAACCGCTTGAGAGCATTCTCCAGGGACTCGCCTTCCTTGACGCGAACTTCAGACATTGTTTTCCCTCCCTCCGATGCAGTCGGCTAAATCCAGGCTGCTTTCAGGGCCAACATAATTGGCTTGATTATTATAGTGAACAAGCCGAATCTTGTCAAGTGTTTTTTTCGACTGTCTGTCAAAATCCAAGAAATCTTTTACTTTACGATCAGATTCACGAGCTTGTTCCTGACCAGAATGACCTTCACGATGCTCTTGCCGTCGATGGCGCGGGCGACCTTTTCGTTCTGCTTTGCCGTTTCAACGACAAAGTCCTGCTCAGAGTCGACGGGGACGTTGATCGTGCCCTTGAGCTTGCCGAGCACCTGCACGGCCATCTCGACATGGGACGCGACGGTCTTGCTCTCGTCATACTCCGGCCACGGCTGCTGCATGGCCATCGTGCCGGTCTTGGCCGCCTCGCCGGTCAGCTCCCACATCTCCTCGACCATGTGCGGTGCAAACGGGCTGAGCATGAGCATGAGCATCTTCAGATCGCCCTTCGTCAGACCGTTGGCGTAGAACTCGTTCACCATGGTCATGAGGGCGGCGATGGCGGTGTTCATTTTCAGCTCGTCGATATCCTGCGTGACCTTGCGGATGGTCTTGTGGATGATGGCTTCGTTTTTCTCGCTGAGCGCCTCGGAGTCCTTCGCCATGTCCATCAGGTTCCAGCAGCGGTCAAGGAAGCGCTTCGAGCCCTTGACAGCCTCGTCGGACCACGTCGCGACCTTTTCAAAGTCGCCGATGAACATGATATACAGACGCATGGTGTCCGCGCCGTAGGCCTTGACGACGTCGTCGGGGTTGACGACGTTGCCGAGGGACTTGGACATCTTAACTGCCGGGCGCAGCGCCTGGTTGCCGTATTTTTCGATCAGAGCCTGCTTTTCTTCCTCCGTGGAGACGTTGCCGACGTAATGCGGGTTCTGGCCGAGGATCATGCCGTGGCTCGTGCGCTTGGCATACGGCTCCTTTGTGTGGACGACGCCGATATCATAGAGGAACTTGTGCCAGAAGCGGGAATACAGCAGATGCAGCGTCGTGTGCTCCATGCCGCCGTTGTACCAGTCGACGGGGCCCCAATAGGCTTCGGCCTCTTTGGAGACGGGGGCATTCGCGTCATGCGGGTCCATATAGCGCAGATAGTACCAGCTGGAGCCTGCCCACTGGGGCATGGTGTCCGTCTCGCGCTTGGCCGGGCCGCCGCAGCACGGGCAGGTGGTGTTGACCCAGTCGGTCATCTTGGACAGGGGGCTTTCGCCGTCGTCGGTCGGCTCATAGCTTTCGACCTGCGGCAGAACGACGGGCAGCTGATCCTCAGGAACCGGCACCCAGCCGCACTTCGGGCAGGAGATCATCGGGATCGGCTCACCCCAGTAGCGCTGGCGGGAGAAGACCCAGTCGCGGAGCTTATAATTGACCTTCTCATGGCCCCAGCCCTGCTCGATGGCATACTGCTTCATGGCGGGGATGGCCTCCTTGACGGTCATGCCGTTGAGGAAGCCGGAGTTGACCATGATTCCGGTATCGTCCTTGAGCGTAAACGCGCTCTTGGTGATATCGCCGCCCTTGACGACCTCGACGATGGGCAGGCCGAACTTCGTTGCAAAGTCCCAGTCTCTCTGATCGTGGCCCGGCACGCCCATGACAATGCCCGTGCCGTAGCTCATAAGAACATAATCGGAGACGAACATCGGCACGGCCTTGCCGGTCGCGGGGTTCGTGACCTCGATGCCCTCGAGGCGCACGCCGGTCTTGTCCTTGTTCAGCTCGCCACGCTCAAAATCGGACTTGCGAGCGGCAGCCTGCTTGTAGGCCTCCACGTCGGCCCAGTTGGCAATGCGGTCCTTCCACTTGTTCAGCAGCGGATGCTCCGGGGAAATGACCGTATACGTCACGCCGAAGAGCGTATCGACGCGGGTGGTATAGACAGTGATATCGTCTTCGGTGTTGGTCTTGAACGTGACCTCCGTGCCGGTGGAGCGGCCGATCCAGTTTTTCTGCTGGGTCTTGACGCGCTCGATATAATCCAGACCCTCAAGATCCAGATCGTCGGCCAGACGGTCTGCGTATTTCGTGATGCGCAGCATCCACTGGCTCTTTTCCTTGCGGACGACCGGCGCGCCGCAGCGCTCGCACACGCCCTCGACGACCTCTTCGTTGGCAAGCACGCACTTGCAGCTCGTACACCAGTTGACGGGCATGGTGGTCTTGTAGGCGAGGCCATGCTTGTACATCTGCAGGAAGATCCACTGCGTCCAGCGGTAATAATTCGGGTCGGTCGTGTCGATGACGCGGTCCCAATCAAAGCCGTAGCCGAGCATCTTGAGCTGGCGGGTGAAATTCTCGATGTTTTTCTTCGTGACGATGGCGGGATGGATGTGGTTCTTGATGGCAAAGTTTTCCGTCGGCAGGCCAAAGGCGTCAAAGCCGATGGGATTCAGAACGTTATAGCCCTGCATGCGCTTTTTGCGGCAGATGATATCCATGGCTGTAAACGGACGCGGATGGCCGACATGAAGACCGGCAGCGGAGGGGTATGGGAACTCGATCAGGCCGTAAAACTTTGGCTTTTTGTCCCCAGTGACGGCGGCATAGGGCTTCTCCTGCTCCCATTTTTCCTGCCATTTCTTCTCAATAGCTGCAAAATCGTATTTCATAACAAGCTCCTTTGTCTCGTAATTTTTTTCATGATAAAACGCCCCTGACCATACGGTCAGGGGCGTAAAATACGCGGTACCACCCTGATTCAGCTGCTTTTTCAAGCAGCCCTCAAGCGGCCTTTAACGCGGCCATGCGTCCGTCCTTACTGCCTTCGGGGCGGCGGCTCAGGGGTGAGAGACGTCCGGTTGATTTTCCCGGCTCACACCAGCCGCCGGGTCCCTGAAAAAAATCGCGCGGGGCATTCCCCTTCTCTGCCTTTTACCGGGTCATTGTACGTTTTTTTGCGCCGTTTGTCAAGCGTTTTCGCCCAAAACGGCAGCCAGATTCACCTGATGTCCGTCCTGCCAGAGGCGTTCGAGGTCATAGAACTTTCTGGCCTCCGCCGTAAAGACGTGCACGACAAGGCTGCCGAAGTCCATGAGCACCCACGTGCCGCCGCGATGGCCCTCGCGGGAGAGCATCGGCTCGCCCGCCTCGTCCATCGCCTCTTCGACCGCGTCGCAGAGCGTCTTGACGTGCGTGGAGCTGGTGGCGGTGCAGATTAGAAAAAAGTCGGCGAGGGTCGAAATGTCGGTGATGCCGATGAGGCGGATGTCCTCACCCATTTTGGCGTCGAGCGCCTTTGCCGCGAGCGCGGCCACTTCTTTTGCACTGAGCATGGTTTTTATGTTCCTTTCTGATCTGTATCGGGTTCTTCCCAGACCGTACCGTCCGGGAAGGGGTCTTCTGTAGGCTCGGATGCGCCGGGTTCCTGCGGCTCATCCGGATCTCCCGGCTCTTCCGGGGCATCCTGCGGTTCGTCCGTCTGCTCCGGTTCCTCCGGCGCTTCCGGCTCCGGGTCAGGGGCTTTCTGATACGCATACGCCTGTTCGGGCGTGACGACATTCAGACTGCCGGAGGCGATCGGCGCGTCATAGGGATTGAAGCAGGCGTTGACTGTTTCCAGCAGCCGGCCGGCGTAGAGGGGATAATAGGCCGCGCCGTTTATCATCGCGCCCTCGCCCTCTGCGGTGCAGCACTGCATGGAATCAAAATCGCAGGCCAGCAGCTCCTTGCCGAACCAGACCATATTGCCGGTTGTGAGGCTTGTGGTGACATATTCGGCAAAAATGTCTGCAAACTCCCCGATTTTTGTCAGGCTGCTGACGGACAGGCACTGCTTTGCCAGCGCCTTCAAAAACTGCTGCTGTACCTGCGTGCGCTGGATATCCTGCGTGGCGTAGCCTTTGCGGAAACGGACAAGCTCCATAGCCTTTTCGCCGTCCAGATGCTGCGGCCCCTTCTTCAGGTGGATATACAGATCCTGCGACGCATCCTCATAGTCCATGTCCTGCGGCACGTCAAAGTCGACGCCGCCGACAAGATCGACGGTCTTCTTGAACGCCTCCAGATCGACGAGCACATAGCCGTCGACCGGAAAGCCGAGCAGGCTGTGCAGGCGCGAGGCAAGCCGTTCCATGCCGTCCGCACCGCCGCCCGCGTAAACCGAGTTGATCTTCATAAGTCCCCCGCCCCCGGTCGCGACCGGGGTATCGCGCGGGATAGACAGAAGCGCGACCGTGTGCGTGTTCGCATCCAGATGGGCGACGATGATGGTGTCGGTGCGGTAGCCATCGCCGTCGGTGCCGCAGATGAGAATGTTATACACGCCGTCGCGCAGCGCCGCGGGCTGCTCGGTGGGGACATTCTCCTCCGGCTGCTGCGCCGGCTCGGTCTCCTGCGGCGTTACATGGATGACGGACGGCTCCGGTGTTTCAGTCTCAGCAGCAGGAGGGGGAGATTCCGCCGCGGAGAGCGCCGGACGCTCCACCGGCTTCACCAGCAGCTTCCACGCCGCAAACGCGCTTCCGGCGACTGCCAGCACGATCACCGCCGCGATCAGCGCCGTGCGTGTACCGCGCGACAGCGCGGACTTTTTTGTATGCGCCGCACGGCGGCGATTGCCAAATAGCTTCATTCAGGGTTCCTTTCGGGTTTGGATGAGCCAGTCTCTGGCCGCAAGGGAATCGGCGCAGGCGGGCTGGCCTTTTTTTGCAAGCTGCTCCAGCGTCATATCGATGCCGAGCAGCACGCCCTCGTCCAGATCGCGCCAGACAGCCTCCCGCAGGCGGTCAACGCCCGGAAAATCGCGGTTCGGCTCTATATAATCCGCAATGTAGATGATTTTTTCCAGCAGGGTCATATGCGCTCTGCCGGTCGTATGATAGTCGATGGCGGAGACGACAGCATTGTTCTCACCGAAAATACGTGCGGCAGCCGCCGCGCTGGTCTTGGCGTGGAGCAGCTTCGTCTGCGCGTATTCGAACGGCGATACCGGCAGCTTCCAATGATCGACCAGCTTTTGCTGCTGCGCAGGAGAGAGCGCCTTGGTGATATCGTGCAGGATCCCGGCACGGGCAGCGTCCGTCTCATCCGCGCCGTATTTTTTTGCCAGCAGCACGGCGGTATCGGACACGCCCTGCGCGTGGGCGCGGCGCTTTTCCTTGTGCAGAGAAAGGCTGACGCGGCGCAGATCCGCAAACGGCAGCGCGTGATATGCGCCGCCCACGCCGTAGAGCCTCTCCCGTTCGATCATGGCCAGCACGTCCGGGTGCAGGACCTCGTCCGCAATGCCGAAAAACAGGAGCCGACGGGCCTCGGTCGACGAAATTTCCAGACAGTCGTTCTGCAGAACGATGGGCCGGACGCCGAATACGGCCTCCATTTTTTCCTGCTGGGCCAGCAGCTGCGCAGAAAGCGCTGCATCGGCACGCACGCGGGCCATGCAGACGGGCACGGCCAGCGCTGCAATGGCCTCCGGCTCGCGCCACTGGAAAAAGGACAGGAACATATCGGTTCCCATCAGCAGATACAGCTCATCCTGCGGATAGCTTTCCCGCAGTTCGCGCAGCGTATCCACGGTATAGCTCGGGCCGGGCCGGTCAAGCTCGATGCGGCTGACCTCCATGCCGGTTTCTCCAGCTATGGCAAGCTGCGTGAGCGCGAGGCGCGTTTCGCCGTCCGGCGAGCCTTCGGCCACGGCCTTGTGCGGCGGGATGGCTGCGGGGATCAAGAGAATTTTGTCCAGTCCCAGCAGCTGCCGCGCCTTGCGCGCGGCGAAAATATGCCCCAGATGCGGCGGATCGAAGCTGCCGCCGTAAATGCCGATCCTTGCCATGCTGCGCCCCTCCCCTGTCGGTGTTCTTTTTTACTGCTCTTCCTTCTGCTGGCGGCTGCGCTCGATGGCGGCGGAGACTGCCTTATCGTGGAAGTACTGCTTGCGCTGCTTCCGCTGCTGCTCGGCTGCCTGCTTGCGGGCGCGAAGCCCGGCCTTGACGGGGTTATAGTTGCCGGAGACTTTTTTGGCCGGCTTTTTCGCGGCGGCCTTTTTCTTCTCCTGCTCCACCTTTTCGGACTTGCGCCAGATCACAAACTTTGTGCCGACGCAGGCGACGCCCTCGGCGCCCAGCGCCTCGCAGATGGCGTCAGAGGCTTCGCGGGCCGTGAGTCCGGAGGTTTCGAGCACGCGGCCCTTGACCAGCTCGTGGCTGTCAAGCAGGACGACAGCCTCGTCCAGCAGCGTGTCGGAAATACCGCCCTTGCCGACGATGAGCGTCACGTCCAGCGGATTGGCCTGCGCGCGAAGCTCGGCGCGTTCCTTACTTGTCATCATGTTCAAATTCCTCCCGATAGATTCTGCAAAATGCCTGAAGCGCCCGCGCACGGTGGGAAATGGCGTTTTTCTCCTCAGACGCAAGCTCGGCATAGGTCTTTTCAAGCTCCGGCAGGTAAAATACCGGGTCGTAGCCGAAGCCGCCCGTGCCCTTGGGCGCGAACAGAATTTGTCCGGGGCATTCGCCGCGCGCGACGATCCTCCGGCCGTCCGGCCAGAGGCAGGTAATGACGCAGACGAATTTCGCCGTGCGCCGCTCCGCCGGAACGTCCTTCAGATTTTCAAGCAGATAGGCAATGCGCTCCGCGTCGGAGCTTTTATGGCCGTAGCGGGCGGAGTACACGCCCGGCGCGCCGTCCAGCGCGTCCACCATGAGACCGGAATCATCGGCCAGAACGGGCATACCGCTGGCCTTCATGACGGCCTCCGCCTTCAAAAGCGAGTTTTCTTCAAACGTCGTGCCCGTCTCATCGACGTCCACGTGCAGCCCGTATTCCGATTCCAGCGCGATCTCAAAGCCGAGCTGGGACAAAATCGCGGAAAGCTCGACCAGCTTGTGCTGGTTCTGGCTGGCTAAGATCACCTTCATATCAGCGCCTCCGCAAAACTCTTCGCGTCGAAGGGCATCAGATCGTCGATCTGCTCGCCGACGCCGATGAACTTGACCGGGATATGCAGCGCCTGCGCGACCGCAATGACCACGCCGCCCTTGGCCGTGCCGTCCAGCTTCGTGAGAACCATGCCGGTAACGCCCGCACATTCCTGGAACTGCCTGGCCTGAAGCAGGCCGTTCTGGCCGGTCGTGCCGTCGAGGACGAGCAGGACCTCCTTGCTGGCGCCGGGAAGCTCACGGTCAAGAATGCGGGAGATCTTATTTAATTCGTTCATGAGGTTCTGCTTGTTGTGCAGGCGGCCTGCGGTGTCGCAGATGATGACGTCGCTGCCGCGCGCTCTTGCCGCCGCGATGGCGTCAAAAACGACGGAGGCAGGGTCCGCGCCCTCGTGCTGGCGGATGATGTCGCAGTGCGCACGCTCCGACCAGATCTCAAGCTGATCGGCTGCCGCGGCGCGGAACGTGTCGCCCGCGCACAGCAGGACCTTCTTGCCCTGATCGTGCAGCTGGTGGGCAAGCTTGCCGATGGTGGTCGTCTTGCCGACGCCGTTGACGCCGATGACGAGAATGACCGACGGCTTTGTATCCAGCTTCAGGGCCGGATCGCCGACGTTCAGCATATCGGCGAGAATGCCGCGCAGGGCAAGCTTGGCCTCGTCGACGGTCTTGATGCGCTGCTCCTTCGCGGTCTGGCGCAGACGATCCATAACGGCCTCCGTCGTGTCCATACCGAGGTCAGAGACAATGAGGCTTTCCTCAAGATCGTCATAGAACTCGTCGTCCAGCTCACTGGCGGTAAAGACGCTGCTGATGGAACTGGCCGTCTTGCTCAGTCCCTGCTTGAGTTTTTCAAAAAATCCCATGTATTTGATATCCTTTCTGGATGATATTCCGGGTATTTGCGCAGTACCCTGTAGGGGCCGATGCCCACATCGGCCCGCTGGAAAGCTACAAATCTACTGCGTTTTTATCAGTTCGTAACCCCCAGCTGTTTTGCAAGCTCGTCGAGGCTCAGGCGGAGGATCTTGGACACGCCCTGCTCCTGCATGGTGACGCCGTAGAGTACGTCGGCGGCCTCCATGGTGCCGCGGCGGTGGGTGATGACGATGAACTGCGTCCTGTCGCTGAGCGTGTGCAGATAATTTGCAAAACGCTCGACGTTGCGGTCGTCCAGCGCGGCATCGATCTCGTCGAGCATACAGAACGGTGTGGGGCGTACCTTTAAGATGGCAAAATAGAGCGCGATGGCCACAAACGCCTTTTCGCCACCGGACAGAAGCGTGATGGTCTTGACCTGCTTTCCGGGCGGCTGGACGCGGATCTCAATGCCGCACTCGAGCGGCGCGGACTTGTCCTCCAGTATGAGCGAGGCTTTTCCTCCGCCAAACATTTCTTCGAACGTTTTGCCGAAATATTCATCAATACGGGCAAATTCCCGGACAAAAATTTCGGTCATTTCCGTCGTGATGGAGGCGACGATGTTTTCAAGCTCGGACTTCGCGTGCTGCACGTCGTCGCGCTGGGCGGCCAGATATTCATAGCGCTCGGACACGCGGGCGTATTCGTCGATCGCGCCGAGATTCGGCGTGCCGAGGGCAGAAATTTTCCGGCGCACCTCGGTAATGCGCTTGTTGGCTGCCGTGAGATTTTCAATCTCGACAGTTTCCTTTTCTGCCGTGCCGGGGGTCAGCTCGTAGGAATCCCAGAGCTTATCGACGATCTGCTTTTCCTCAAGCTCGCTCGTGGCCTTTTTCTGTTCGAGACGGGCTGTTTCGCGTTCGAGCTGCAAAATGGACTGGTTTTTCTCCTGCGCCTGCTTTTCGGTCTGGCTGCGGCGGGCCTCGAGCTGGGCACGCTCGTCAACGGCCTCCTTCAGTGTCTGCCGGGCTAAATCAAGCTGTGTGCCGGAGGCCGTCAGGCCGTCCTCCTTCTCCTGAATCTGCCCTTCGAGCGCAGAGATCTGTAATTCGTATTCGTGGATCAGCCCTGTTTTCTGCGTCACGTCGCCCTGCATGGCCTCGCTGAGCGCCTGCAGCTGGGCGATGGTGTTCTCGGAGGCTGCGCGCGCCGTCTCGATGGAGGCCGCGTCCATGCGCAGGGCGGTGATCTGGTCCGTGAGCTGCTGCTGCTGCTCGGTCAGGGCGGTCTGCCTGCCGGTCAGCTCCGTCTCCCGCGCGTGCAGCGCGTCCTGCGCGGCAGTCTGCTGCTGCAGCTGGGCCTTGAGCGCCTGCAGCTTTCCCTCCTCGCCGCCGGTGCGGCTGGTCAGGTGGGCAAGCTCCTTTTCGATGTTTTCCAGATTTTCCGTGACCGCAGCAGCCAGAAGCTGCACCTGCTTGTGCTCCTCCGTGCGGCGTAGCACCTCGTCCTCCGCCTCGCGGAGCTGGCTGCGGACAGCAGTAAGCTCAAATTCGGTCTTTGCGGCGGAGGATGCGGCCTCGGCCGTCTGCGCCTTGAGCAATTCAAGGCTTTGCGCGAGTGCGTTCCGTTCCTCGGCCAGCTTTGCAAGCGTGTTCGCGCGCGTCAGAACGCCCGCGCTCTTTGCGGCAGAGCCGCCGGTCATACTGCCGCCCGCGTTCATGACCTGCCCGTCGAGCGTGACGATTCGCACGCGGCTGCCGCAGGCACGCGCCATGCGCACGGCGTTATCCAGCGTGTCGCAGATCACGGTGCGGCCAAGGGCGTTTTCAATCACGGCGCGGTACCGCTCGTCGCATGAGACGAGGCCGGAGGCGACGGAGATAAAGCCCGGCTGCCGCTGGCAGACGGTATCCTGCAGGCTTTGCGGCTTGATCGCGGTGAGCGGAAGGAAGGTCGCGCGGCCGCCGTCGCGGCGCTTGAGCATCTGGATGGCGGTCTTGCCGTCCTCCTCGGAGGAGACGACAATGTTCTGCATGGCGGCGCCGAGCGCCGTCTCGATGGCGGTGGTATAGCGGTCTTCCACGCGGATGAGCTTGGAAACCGGGCCGTGGATGCCGCGAAGCTTTCCGGCTGCCGCGTCCTGCATGACAAGGCGGACGGCCTTGGAAAAGCCCTCGTATTCGCGCTCCATCTCACGGAGCATACGGATCTTCGAATCAAGCGTATCGAGCTGGACGCCGGCGGCGTTCAGCTGCCTTTGCAGGCCGTCGCGCTTGTCCTGACGCGCTTTCAGGCGAAGCTCATAGCCCGCGATGGTATTTTTCGCGCTCTGCGCGTCGTCCTGCGCCTGTTCAAGACTTTTTTTGCAGGCGAGCTGCTGCGCCGCGATCTGCTCCTGCCGGGCCTTTGCGGCAGTCCGGTCCTCCTCCAGCGTCTGTCTGCGGGCAAGGACCTCCTCCATGGAGGCCTCCATGGACGCGATCTGCGCAGTCACGGAGGCGCTCTGCGACTGCAAAAGCGCCTGCTGGGCACGGAGGGAAACGAGCTGCTGTCCGGCTTCGCCGGTCTGCTCTGCGAGAGCCTGCGCCTCCTGCTGAACGGCAGCAAGGGAGTCATTTGCAGCGGCCAGCGCGCGGGTATTTTCTTCGATCTTCTGCCGCTCGGCCTCGATCTGGCCCGCAATGCCGCCGCTTCGCGTCTGCTGATCCTGCAGCTCCTGCCGGATGCGGTCGATGTTCGTCTGGTGGTGCTGGATCTCCGCGCGCAGGAGCGTAATTTCGTTCTGTGCCTGCTGGCGTTCGGCCTCCATCTGGCTGATGTGCTCGCGCTGCTGGTCGAGCTGAAGCGTCTGGTGGTTGTATTGCAGGCTGAGCTGCTCGGCCTTGCTGTAGAGCGCGGTCAGCTCGTCGTGCGCCTGTTCGAGGATGAAAGCGGCGGAGGCGTAATCCGTCTCGGCCTTGCGGGCGCTTTCGGCGATTTTTTTGAGATTTTCCAGCCAGACCGTGACCTCAAGACCCTTGAGCTCGGTGCGGAAGGTCAGATATTTCTGCGCCTTCTCCGCCTGCTCCCGCAGCGGGCCGACCTGAAGCTCCAGCTCGGAGATCTTATCGCCGATGCGCAGCAGATTGTCCTCGGTGTTGGCTAGACGGCGCTCTGTTTCCTCCTTGCGGTGGCGGAATTTGGAGATGCCTGCGGCCTCTTCAAAAATTTCACGCCGGTCGGTCGACTTGAGCGCAAGGATCTCGTCAATGCGGCCCTGTCCGATGTTGGAATAGCCCTCGCGGCCAAGGCCGGTGTCCATGAACAGCTCGTTGATGTCCTTGAGGCGGGCAAGCTGCTTATTTATATAGTATTCGCTCTCACCGGAGCGGAAATAGCGGCGGGTGATCATGACCTCGGGTGTCTCGATGCGAAGGCTGGCGTCGGAATTGTCAAGCACGAGCGTCGCCTCGGCGTAGCCGACGGCGGGGCGCTTGGCCGTGCCGCCGAAGATCACGTCCTCCATCTTCGCGCCGCGCAGCGCGCGGGTGCTCTGCTCGCCAAGCACCCAGCTGATGGCGTCGGAAATATTCGATTTTCCGCTGCCGTTCGGCCCGACGATGGCGGTGCAGTCGCTGCCGAACTGCAAAAGCGTCCTGTCCGGGAAGGACTTGAAGCCCTGGATCTCCAATGATTTCAGATACACGCGGATACCTCTCCAATTTATTCTATCTTGGTATTTTACCATTTTTCCATAGGAAATGCAATCCCGGAATCGCTTTTTGGCAAACAGCGCGGATCTGTACGCACCTGAGCGTCCCTTTGTGTCAAAGGGACGCCTTGGGCGCCGGTGTATCAAAGAAAAACCGGCAGCGCCGTTACAGGCGCTGCCGGGGGATCGTTTGCGGTTATGAGAACAGATAATGCTTGACCAGCTCCTGAAGCAGCTCGTCACGGTCGAGCTTGCAGATCAGGCTGCGGGCATTGTTGTAGTTGGTAATGTAGGTAGGATCCTCGGACAGGAGATAACCGACTATCTGATTGATGGGGTTATACCCTTTTTCGCTGAGGGCGCCATATACGGCGGTCAGAATGCTCTTCATTTCCTCACTACTGTCTTCCGGTACCACAAACTTGATGGTATTGTCATTCACGACGGTCAGCCTCCTTCTCTTGAGCTTGTGCCACTATCATAATATATTGTGCCCGGTTTGTAAATGCGTCCAACATTTCATTTGTGTTACATTTTGCCCGAAAGCACAAGATTTAGACAAAAAGCGGCAAACCGCGCAATTGGAGGCAGACGGCGCTTATTCGTAGATCGGATGCTTTCTGACAAGCTCCGCCACGGCGGCAAGCACGGCTTCGCGGTTGGCTTCATAGTCCGTCGCGATCTTGTCGATGCAGTCGGCCACGACCGGCATATCCTCCGGCGTAAAGCCGCGCGTGGTGCACGCGGGCGTACCGATGCGCACGCCGCTGGTGACGCCGGGCTTCTGCGGGTCGTTCGGGATGGCGTTTTTGTTGACGGTGATGTGCACCTCGTCAAGCTTTGTCTGCAGCTCCTTGCCAGTGATGTTCTTTTTCCGCAGATCGGCAAGCATCAGATGGTTGTCTGTGCCGCCGGTCACGAGATCGAAGCCGTGTGCCAGCAGCGCTTCAGCCAGTGCTTTCGCGTTTTTTACGACCATTTCCGCATAGGTTCTGAATTCCGGCTGCGCCGCCTCGCGCAGGCAGACGGCCTTGCCCGCGATCACATGCATGAGCGGCCCGCCCTGCGTGCCGGGGAAGACGGCGCTGTTGAGCTTTTTCGCAAATTCCTCGTTGCGCGAGAGGATCATGCCGCCGCGCGGGCCGCGCAGCGTCTTATGCGTGGTGGTCGTGACGACGTCAGCATAGGGAACGGGGCTCATATGCTGCCCGCCTGCGACAAGACCCGCGATATGCGCCATGTCGACCATGAGCAGCGCGCCGTTTTTGTGCGCGATCTCGGCAAATGCCTTAAAATCAATGGCTCTGGGATAGGCGGACGCACCGGCCACAAGCAGCTTCGGCCGGTACCGGCGAACCATGTCCTCGACCTGATCATAGTCGATGCGGCCCGTCTCCGGGTCCACGCCGTAGCTGATGCTGTGATAGTATTTGCCGGAGAGATTGACGCGGGCGCCGTGCGTCAGATGGCCGCCGCTGGCAAGATCCATGCCCATGAGCGTATCGCCCGGCTGCAAGAGCGCGGCATAGACCTCCAGATTGGCCTGCGCGCCGGAGTGCGGCTGTACATTGGCATAGGCCGCGCCGAACAGCTTTTTCGCGCGCTCGATCGCGATCGTCTCCAGCACATCCACATAATCGCAGCCGCCGTAATAGCGCTTGCCGGGGTAGCCCTCGGCGTATTTGTTCGTCAGAACGGAGCCCATGGCCGCGATGACGGCGGGAGAGGCGATGTTCTCCGACGCGATCAATTCAATGTTCTGCTTCTGGCGCTGAAATTCGTTTTCGATGCAGGCCGCGACCTCGGGGTCCTGCGTCTGCAGATAGCTCATGCCGGTTTCGAGTACGTTTGCCATGACGATGTATCTCCTTATACAACGATAAAAATGAGCAGGCCGTCTCCGGTCTGCTCATTGTGGTGCCGTATTACAAAAGCTGTAGCTGCGGCTCTGTCCTTTTGCCTGAGAGATTCGGCTTGCGCCTTGCACCTTCGGCACTCAATTCAATGAGTTCTCCAGAGATTCCTTCTGTTCTCAGTCCGCATACGCGTTCTGAGGACGATCAACGGATGTCCTGTATTTGATTGACGGCGTTATTATACACACCTCGCATACAAATGTCAACAGGGTGTACGCAGAAATTTCATTCCGACACCTTCGGCAGCTTTGCGATGCTTGCGGCAAGCTGCTCGTCGGTCGGGATAATATCGGTCATTTCATGATCGTTGAACTTCTGATACGCAACGAGATCGAAGTAGCCAGTGCCGGTCAGTCCGAAGACAATGGTCTTCTCCTCCCCTGTTTCCTTGCACTTAAGCGCTTCGTCGATGGCGGCGCGGATGGCGTGGCTGGATTCCGGCGCGGGGAGAATGCCCTCGGTGCGGGCGAAATACTCCGCTGCTTCAAATACACTCGTCTGCTCGACGCTGCGGGCCTCCATCAGGCCGTCGTGGTACAGCTGCGAGAGGATCGGGCTCATGCCGTGGTAGCGCAGGCCGCCCGCGTGGTTGGCCGACGGGATGAAGCCGCTGCCAAGCGTGTACATTTTTGCCAGCGGGCAGACCATGCCGGTATCGCAGAAGTCATAGGCGAACACGCCGCGCGTAAAGCTGGGGCATGAGGCAGGTTCGACGGCGATGAAGCGGTAATCCTTTTCGCCGCGCAGCTTTTCGCCCATAAACGGAGCGATCAGACCGCCGAGGTTCGAGCCGCCGCCGGCGCAGCCGATGATGATATCGGGCGTAATGCCGTATTTATCGAGCGCGATCTTCGTTTCCAGACCGATAACCGACTGATGGAGCAGGACCTGATTCAGGACGCTGCCGAGCACATAGCGGTAGCCGGGCGTGGTCGTGGCGACCTCGACGGCCTCGCTGATAGCGCAGCCGAGAGAACCGGTCGTGTCGGGGTCCTTCGCGAGAATGGCGCGGCCGACATTCGTGGTGTTCGATGGGCTGGGCGTGACGCTTGCGCCATAGGTGCGCATGACCTCGCGGCGGAAGGGCTTCTGCTCATACGAGCACTTGACCATGAAGACCTTCAGGTCAAGCCCCAGATACGCGCAGGCCATGGAAAGGGCCGTGCCCCACTGACCGGCACCCGTCTCGGTCGTAACGCCCTTGAGTCCCTGCTTTTTGGCGTAATACGCCTGCGCGATGGCAGAGTTCAGCTTGTGGCTGCCGGAGGTATTGTTGCCCTCGAATTTGTAATAGATCTTCGCCGGGGTTCCGAGCTTTTCCTCGAGGCAGTACGCGCGCACCAGCGGCGACGGGCGGTACATCTTGTAGAAATCACGGATCTCCTGCGGGATGGGGATATACGGCGTGTCGTTGTCCAGCTCCTGCTCGATCAGCTCGTCACAGAAAACGGGGCGCAGATCGTCAAAGCCCATGGGCTTGCCGGTGCCAGGGTTCACGAGAGGCGCGGGCTTGTTTTTCATGTCCGCGCGGACATTGTACCAATTCTGGGGCATCTCAGACTCAGACAGATAGATCTTGTAAGGAATGTTTTCGGTTTTCATAGTTGTTTCTCCTTTCGCGTTTTGGCTTTCTCCGGGAAAAGGGAAACAAAAAAGACCTTCATCCACAGAGAAAACCGGTTATCGGTTTGATCTCTTGGGACAAAAGTCTGAAAAACTTCTGCGGTGCCACCCAAATTGACAATTGCTTGTCCGCTCATGACGCGCCTGCACGCATCCTCCCCTGTAACGGTGGGACTCCGTCAGCGCCTACTTGCCTTCGCGTTCAGCCTGCCCTCCGCAGTCCATTCGGCAAACGTCTTTCTGCTGCACTCGCACCACCCGGCAGCTCTCTGGGAGAAATCCTGTCTGCTTACTCGTCTGCATCAACGGTTTCATCTTGCCACGGAGTATACGCCTGAAATTCGCGTTTGTCAAGTGTTTTTTTCGGTAAAGCGAAAAAAATTTTTGGGCCGCAGGACGCTTGCAAAGACCGTGCGGATGTGATATAAAGGCGGTAATCTGCAAAAAACGAGGTAATTCCCATGCAAAGCTCCTGCCGCCGGACGATCCTTGGCTGCTATGTCGGCTATATCGTGCAGGCCATCGTCAATAACTTTGTTCCGCTGCTGTTCGTCATGTTCGAGCGGGCGTACCAGATCCCGCTTTCGAAAATCACGCTGCTCATCACGATCAATTTCTGCATTCAGCTCGGCATTGATCTGCTCTCGGCGTGGTTTCTGGATCGCATCGGTTACCGCGCGGCCATTTTGCTGTCGCATATTGCTTCGGCTGCCGGTCTCGTGCTGCTGACCATTCTTCCGGATGCGCTGCCGGATGCGTTTACGGGGCTTCTGATCGCCGTCGTGATCTACGCCGTCGGCGGCGGGCTGCTGGAGGTCATTGTCAGCCCGGTGATGGAGTCCTGCCCCACGCAGAATAAGGAACAGCACATGAGCCTGCTCCATTCGTTCTATTGCTGGGGACATATGGGCGTTGTACTGCTGTCGACGGCATTTTTCGCGCTGTTCGGAATTGGAAACTGGAAGCTCCTTGCACTTTTATGGGCGCTCGTTCCGGTCGTAAACGCGGTCTTCTTCGGGGGTGCGCCGCTCTATCCGATGCAGGCCGAAGGTGCGCAGGCGCTATCGCTGCGCGCGCTCGTCAAAAGCCGCGTGTTCTGGCTCTTCATGCTGATGATGCTCTGCGCGGGCGCGTCGGAGCAGGCCGTAAGCCAGTGGTCGTCCGCCTTTGCCGAGCAGGGACTGGGCGTATCGAAGACCGTGGGCGATCTGGCGGGGCCGATGGCCTTCGCAGCTATGATGGGCGTTTCCCGGCTGATTTTCGGGAAGTACGGCGAGAAGCTGAATCTGAACCGCTATATGGCCGTCTGCGCGGTGCTGTGCGTCGGGGCGTATCTGTGCATCGTGTTTGTGCCGTCTCCGGTTCTGAGCCTGCTCGGCTGCGCCGTGTGCGGCTTCTCGGTCGGCATTTTCTGGCCCGGAACGTTCAGCCGCGCATCCGCCTCCATCCGGGGAGGCGGAACGCAGATGTTCGCGCTGCTGGCGTTGGCGGGTGATCTTGGCTGCGCGGGAGGCCCGACGCTTGCGGGCCTCGTCTCGGACGCCTGCGGCGGAGCGCTCCGCGCAGGCATCCTCGCCGCCATCATTTTCCCGCTTCTGATGCTGCTCTGTATGCTTCTGGTGCGGAAGCAGCGCGGCGCTTAAATCAGATCCAGAAAATCCTCCAGCATCCGGGTCAGCTCCTTCCGGGTCAGCTCGTCGGCAACATGGAGCTTCCCGTCCTTTTCTGTGAGAAGATCGGCGGCATAGGCCCAGCGGACGGCGTCCGCCGCGTCCTCGCTGATCTCGTCTGCGTCTTCAAACTGCGTCAGATCGACCTCCTGCCCGGCCTCGGTGTCCAGACCGAGCTGGCGGGCCATCTGGTAAAGCGTCTTTGCCGCCTCCTGTTTTGTGATGGGCGCGTCGGGGTCATAGGTCAGCAGCGCGGCCTCCGCGCTCTGCGGCTCCGCCTGCGTCCAGCGGGCGGAAAGCGTCGTATCGCCGGTCAGATGCAGCGGCGCTTCCGCGTCGACGCAGTCCCCTTCTTCGGTGTACCAGCCGTCAAACGTCATGTTTTCACGCTCCGGAGCCTGCACATTCAGTTCGTGCAGGCTTTTTCCCTGCTCTGCTTCCAGCGTGACAGGTTCGCTTCCTTCGCCGGGATCGAGCGTCAGCGTATAAGCGGCCTCCTGAAGCGTCAGCTCGGTGAAGCCGTTTTCACGTGCGGTGCTGATGGTCAGAGTAAGATCGTCGCTTGTAAAGTTCTCCGAGAAATCGTCTGCGTAGCCGGTCAGGATCGTCTGCTCCGCCGCTCCGCTGACGCCGATGTGCGCCTGCTTGTCAAGGCCCAGATCGCCGATCTTGAGTGCAGCAGTTTCATCCAGCCAGAGGTTATCCTGCGCGTCCTGCGCGCGGTTGCCGGTGATGCTGGTCGTGCCGCTCAGCTCGAGCGTACCGGCGCAGTACACGCCGCCGCCCAGGATCTGCTTTTCGGAGGCCTTCATTTCGCCCATCAGGCGGTTGCCCGCGATGACGCAGCTGTCCAGCACGGCGGAGGCGTGCTCCGCAACGACAACACCTGCGCCATAGCGGCCCGCGTTGTCAATGATGTTCACGTTTGTCAGATAAAGCTCGTTATAATCGCCCACGCTGATCGCGCCTGCTGTTGCGCCGGTGATCCGGCCACCGGCAAGCGCGTTCTTTTCGCTTGCCGCGATATAGGCCTCCTGCCAAGCATAGCTGCCGTCGTCAAAGACAAGCGCGCCGTCTTCGTCGACGTAATAATTGCTGGAGCTGTCCGCTCCGTTGCAGTCGGTGATGGTAAGGAGGGACGGCTCCGCGTCCTTATCGCTCACGGCGACGAAGATGATGCAGCCCTCAGCGCCGTCCGCCAGACGGAGCGTGTGGCCGTTCAGGCAGAGCGTGACCTGCGCGCCGTTTTTGGGCACGCAGAGCGGCTCTTCAAGAGCCAGATCATCCGTCAGATAATAGCAGCCGGATTCCAGCTTTCCGCCGGTCACGGTCAGCGGCGCAAAGGACGGCTCTTCGCAGCTGTCCTCGCGGTTTGCGGCGTGGATGTGGTTCTGTTCGCCGTCCTCCGCGGGTGCTTCTTCCGCCTCGGAAGCGGTATCCGCTTCTTCGGCGGGAGCGGCGGGTTCCTCCGCCGGAGTATCCTCTTCGGCGGGTTCCTCTGCGGCAGGCTCGGCAGCCGCCTCTTCCCCGGCGGCCTCATCCGCCTTCTGCGCGTCCGCCGCGACAGCGCAGACGCTCCAAACAGCCAGCACCAGCGCAAGCACTAGCAGCAGACTGATCCATCTCTTTTGCATTTCGGTTCCTCCTCATATTGCGGAGCAGATTATGTATACCGAAAGAGTAGCATATTTTTCTTGCTTTTTCAACGTTTTTCTCATGTTTTAAGCAAATATTAACCTTTTTCCGCGTGAATCACAACATATAGTGCTGATTTTGTATCCGTGCACAGCATCTGGGTCAAGGAAATCTTCAGAATTCTTCATGCTTCGCCGTCTTGCAAAGCCGGAAGCCGTCTGATAGTATAGAGTCAGAAAAAAGGAGGGCCTGCCTATGCGTCGGGGAACGAAAAAGTGCATCCTGCTGCTGCTTGCGATCCTGCTGCTCTGTCTTCTCGCCTGGCGGCTGACGCCGCACACGTTCGAGGAAATGACGGCTTCTGACCGGGATGAGATCACCAGCCTCGCCGGAGTCGTGTCGCTCAGCGGAGTTCGGGACGGCAGGGCGTACACGGAAAGCTATGTGCTGCAAAACGTGACGCCGGAGGACACGGCGTTTGAAGGTGTTCTTATGCTTCTGAACTCGACCCGCTACCGGGAGGATTTCCGCAATCTCCTGCCGTGGCCCATCGAGTCGGTCAGCGCGGGCAGAGCCTACGACGGCCGGGGCGTTTCGCTCATGCTGGTCTGGGGGCCATCCGAAGACGAGTGCTGCAGCCTCAGCCTTTCCGGCAGGCAGATCGTCGTCAGCCGGCCGCATCACGACGGCTTCCTGATCTACCACCCGGAGAATCCCAAGCTTCTGAATTGGCTTGCCATCTATCTGGCAAACAACGGCGAAAAGGGCTGAACGTACATCCGGAGGCTCCCCTTGTCAGGACATGACAGGGGGAGCCTTTTCGAGGGTGCTATCGGAAAAACACGCGCACGCTCAGTGCGGCCATGCAGAAGCCGGTCAGGTCGGCGATCAGGGCTGCCGGGAGCGCATAGCGCGTTTTTTTGACGCCTGCCGCGCCAAAATAGATGCTGATGGTGTAGAACGTCGTTTCGGTCGAACCGAGCATGACCGCTGCCGTCCGGCCGATCAGGGAATCGACCCCGTATTCCCGCATCAGATCTGTCCCGACGGCCAGCGCCGCGCTGCCGCTGAGAGGCCGGATAAGTACCAGCGGCGCGACCTCCGGCGGGATGCCAAGCAGGCGGAAGACCGGCGCGAAAACGGGCGTGAGCAGCGCAAAAAAGCCGCTCTCCCGCAGCATCGTCACCGCCGTCAGCATCAGCACCAGCGTGGGGGTCAGCGAGAGCATCAGCCGCAGCCCGTCCTGTGCACCGGTCAGCATTCCGCCGTAAACATCCTGCTTTTTTGCGATCCCTGCCGCACCCGCCAGCAGCAAAAGCGCAGGCAGCAGCAGCTCCGTCAGGTTCTCCAGCATCGCTTCAGGCCCTTTGCCGCCAGAATCCCAGCTCCGACCGAGCAGGCCGACGCTAGCCACACGGCAGGCAGGATATCGAACGCGTGCGCCGCGCCGAGCTGCGCGCGGACGGCGGCGACCGTCGACGGGATCAGCTGCAAAGACGCCGTATTCATCACGACCAGCAGGCACAGCTCATCCGACGCTCCCCCGCCGCCGGACAGCGCCTGCATCCGCTGCGCCGTCCGGATGCCGAGCGGCGTCGCCGCGTTGCCCAACCCCAGCAGATTCGCGCTCAGATTGCCGCACAGGTTCCAGAAGCCCTCGGAGTCTTTTGCGCATACCGGAAACAGCCGCCGCAGCATAGGCCGCAGCGCCGTACACAGCCCTTCAGTCAGTCCCGCACGCTCCATCGCCTGCGACAGCCCCGACCAGAGGCAGACCGGCCCGGCCAGCGTCAGCGCCAGCTCCAGTCCCGCCCGTGCGCCGCTCAGTCCGTCCATGCCGGACGAAAACGGCATTCCTGTCAGCAGATCAGATACAAACGCAAGCAAAATCAGTCCAAACCAGAGAAAATTCAACAACATATTTCGCTCTCCGACAAGAAAAAGATTTTTTGTTCAAAATTTGTACATAATTGGATGGTAGAATAAAGCTGCTTGAGGGAGCTCTGTCCGGTGTCCATGCAGCATCTGACAGCTAGATCCATAGTGCATGGTAAAGATTGAAGGGGGTTATTCACAATGAAATCCACAGGTATCGTCAGAAAGGTCGACGAGCTCGGCAGAATCGTTCTGCCCATCGAACTGCGCCGCACGCTCGACATCGCAGAGAAGGACGCTATCGAAATCTATGTCGATGGCGAATCCATTATTCTCAAGAAGTATGAGCCGACCTGCATCTTCTGCGGCGACGGCAGAAATGTCGAAAACTACAGAGGCAAGAACATCTGCGCGAACTGCATGAAGGAGCTCAGATCCGGCAAATAAGTTCTGCACAAAAAAGAGGCTGTCTCAGGATGACAAAGTGTCATCCGGAACAGCCTCATTTTTTGTTTTTCAGCGCTCGAGCCAGGTGAGAACGTCCTGATAGACCTCGTCCTTGTTGCGCTCGTTGAGCATTTCATGGCGGCCCTCGGGATAGAGCTTGATGGTGATGTCCTTCATGCCGCTGCGCTTGAACGCGTCGATGCATTTGAGAACGCCCTTTGCCATGCCGCCGACGGGATCCTTGCAGCCGGAGATGAACATAATGGGCAGCTGCTTGTTCATCTTATCCAGATTTTCCTGCTGCTCGTTCATGCCGACACCTGTAAGAAGGTCGCGCGCGAGGCCAACCGTCGCGTCGAAGCCGCAGAGGGGGTCTGCGTCATAGGCGGCGACAACGGCGTCGTCTGAGCAGATCCACGCATTGGGCGAGGTCACGGGGCCGAAGGCCCTGTTATAGCTGCCGAACATGAGCTTTGTGACGAGCGCGCTGGTGTTTTTCTCGCCGATGCGGGCCTCTTCGAGCTTGCAGACGAGCTTGCCCATGCGCACCTTCATGGGGTCCTCCCAGCCGGTGCCGGAAATGACGGCCTTGTCCACGGCGTCGGGGTAGGTATAGAGATAGGTGCGCAGCAGGAAAGAGCCCATGCTGTGGCCGAGAATATAATAGGGCAGATCCGGGTACTGCGCGGAAATTTCGTCGTGCAGGCGCTTTTCATCCTCGACCGCAGACAGCCAGCCGCCGGAGAAATAGCCTCTGAGGCCGTTTTCCGCGGAGCCGCCGTGGCCCATGTGATCGTCGGCAGCGACGACATAACCATGCTGCGTCAGAAATTTCGCAAACGCGTCATAGCGTCCGATATGCTCGGCGATGCCGTGAATGAGCTGGACGACGGCCTTCGGCTCCCCTTCCGGTTTCCAGAGCGCGCAGTGCAGGCGGCCCGCGCCGCAGGAATCAAGATAGAATTCTTCCATAAAAGTGGTGCTCCTTTCAAAAGTCCGGTTTATGGTACATATGATCTGCTAGAATGGCGTCAGAAAAACATGGGAGGATATTTCTGATGCGTTCTGATTCTGTGATTGAACTGTCCCAATATTTGAAGCGTTCCCCGGAGGCGGCTGCCCCATCCGTGTATGGCAGGCGGCTGCGTGCGCGCAGACGGCGCATCCGGTACGCTGCCGCTGTGATTGACGCAGCGGTAACGGTTTGCATCGGGGCGGGATTTCTGGTCTGCCTTGGGCTGGTATTCAGTATGCTGTGATCGGCACAATTTCTCCGTCTGGCCGGATGAGGTGTTCCAGGCACGGTTCAGCGCCGCCGTAGCGGGAGGCGAGGCTGCGTCCGTCCGCGCCGAGCATACCGATGAGCACCAGATCGCCTGGGCGAAGCTCCGGCAGGAGGCGGCGCATGACCGGACCGTCCTGCGTACCGACGGTCAGCAGCTGCACCAGCGTCCGCCGTCCGGCGGCATACGGAACGTACACCGGATGGTATGCGCCGCTTTTGACCAGGCGCGGACACTGCGCCGGATCGACATCCAGCACGGCAAGCGGAGCAGCCCCCGGCTTGACAGCCCGTACCCGCGTGACCAGCGTTCCGCAGGCTGCGGCGAGGAACCGTCCGGGACTCATTTGCAGCGAGAGGCCGCGCAGCGCTTCCGGAAGGGCCTGTATCTGCGTCAGGATGGCTTTGGCGCACGCATCCGGCTCCGGACCGGAAAAGCCGGGCCGGTAGCTGACGCCAAAACCGCCGCCAAGGTCAATTGCATCTGCCGCGGCGTCGGTTTTCTCATACAGCGTCTGTGCCAGCGCGGCAAGCTGGGCGAAGATAGCGGGATAGAAGTCCTCGTCCATGCATAGCTCGCCCAGCCGCATACCGAGGCCAAGCCAGCCTACGCCGCCTGCGCGCAGGCATTCCGCCGTGCGCAGGAGCGCTTCGCGTTCCATCCCGGCATAGCAGGCCGGGACGCCCGTCACAGGCTTCGCGCCGAAGCGGAGCTGGCCCTGCTGCCGCAGGAGCAGAATTACGGCCTCCGGCATTGCTTCGGGCAGCAGCTCGGCTCCGTCCAGCACGAAAACTGCGCCGAGCGTATGCGCAGCTTTCTCCGCTTCCGCGCTGCGGATCGACGGCTCGTAGGCGATTTTCCTGCCATGGAAGCCGCACCGGGCGGCAAGCTCCAGCTCCGCAAGGCTCCTGCAAAGCACGCCGCAGCCGCAGCTGCGCAGAATTTGCAGAACCGTGGGATTCGGATTCATGCGGATGGGAAAGCGCGGCAAGAATCCGTTGCAGTCGGAAAATGCACGGAAAAGAGCCTGCGCTGCCTGCACGAGACTCTTTTCATCGTATAAAAACAGGGGCGTCACGGCGGTTTTCAAAAACCGCGCGAGCGTTTTTGAAGGAAGAACACACTGCGCATTGAGATTCGTCTGCACATGAATTCACTTCTCTCTGCGGTTATTTTCATAGAGGATAGATAGACCCTTCAGAAGAAGGTCACGGTCGTATTCGATTCTGCGGCGGCACATTGGAAGGACAAAGCGCGCAATGCCGCCTGTTGCAACGACAGTCACGCCGCCGCCGAGTTCTTCCTCCATCCGGTCGATCATGCCGTCGACCATACAGGCGGAGCCGAGCATCACGCCGCTGCGCATGGCATCGACGGTATTTTTACCGATGGCCTTTTTCGGGCTTTCCAGACTGATGGCAGGCAGCTGCGCCGTGCGTGTAGAGAGCGACTCGGCAGAGAGTTTCGGACCGGGGCTGATGCAGCCGCCGACGTAGGTGCCGTTTTTATCGATGGCCGTCATAGTCGTGGCTGTACCCATGTCAACGATGATGAGAGGCGGGGTAAACCGGCTGAGGGCGGCGACGGCGGCGACGATCAGATCGCTGCCGATCTGAGCCGGGTTCTCCATCTGGATATTGAGTCTCGTTTTGATGCCCGGGCCGACGATCATCGGCGTTTTGCCGGTCAGCTTACGCACGGCAGTCTTGCAGGAATTGAGAACCGGCGGTACGACAGACGAGATAATGACGCCCTCGACGCTCTTCGGATCAATCTCATAAAGATTCAAAAGATTTTTGAGTTCCACGCAGTACTGGTCGGAGGTCTTGAGCAGGTCGGTCGCCATGCGGACCTCGACGAGAATGCGGTCGTGCTCCATACAGCCGAGCACGATGTTGGTATTGCCGATATCGATCGCTAAAATCATAAATATCACTCCGTATCCGTTTCCAGACGGCAGGAAAACGCGCCGTCCTTGATCTCGACCACGGCGTATCCGCTGTGGCCGAAGCGCCCGGCCGTGCCGGGGTTCAGGAGCGTGATGCCGCCGCGCTCCTCCAGGTGCTGGATGTGGGTATGGCCGAAGAGCGCAAGCCGCGCGCCCGCGTCCTTTGCCGCGCCCGCAAGCGCAGTCAGATCGCGCTTGACGCCGTAGAGATGGCCGTGGGTCACAAAAATGCGCACGCCGTCAAGCTCCAGCGTCAGGCTCTGCGGGACTGTCGGGGCGTAATCACAGTTGCCGGGCACATAATAGAAATCCGGTTCCTGACAGGCGAAGGACAGATCCTCCGCATCGGTCAGATGGTCGCCCAGATGCACAACCGCGTCCGAGTGTTCTTTTTCTATGGCGTCGTACGCGAAGCCGAGGCTCCGGTGCGTATCCGACAAAATCAGAAGCTTCATATCGTTCACTTTCATGCGCGGGGCGCATATGATAAGGAAGAATCGGGTTGAGTAACCGATTGCATCAGCGGTTACTTAAGAACGGAGGGGGTAGCTGGATGGAACATTCGTTTTCCCCGGAGCAGCTCCGGCGCGTATTGGGGTCTGCGGAGGGACGGCAGCTGCTGGCGCTGCTGGCGTCTGGCGGCGGAGAGCGGCTGCGTCAGGCCGCTGACGCGGCAAAGCAGGGCGACCACGCACGGGCGATGGAGCTTCTGCGGCCTGTCCTGAACACAGAGCAGGCACAGGCGCTGTTGAGGAAGCTCAATGGATGAGCTGGAGCGCGCGCTGCGCGCCGTATTGGATGATCCCGCGCAGCTGCAGGAGCTGCGGGAGCTGGCCGGATCGATGGGCTTTTCCGTGCCGCAGGCGCAGCCGGAGCGCGCGCCCGTGCCGGACCCCTCGGAATCGGAGCCGAAGCCGGTGCAGGCCGTTTTTCAGCAGCAGCCGCTGCCGGAGCCTGCCGCCGCAATGCTGCGGCAGGCGGGAAAAATGGACAAAAGGCAGGAAGCGCTGCTGCTGGCGCTGAAGCCTTTTCTGCGCAAGGAGCGGCAGGAAAAGATCGACCGGGCGCTGCATGCGGCGCGGCTGGCGAGTCTTGCGAGTCTGGCTCTGAAAAACCGGGGCAGAGGTCCCGGAGCAAAGGAGACGCCATGATGTATAACCGCTACATACCGGACGCCGCAGGCGTCTATCATCCGACACGCGTCGGCGCGGAGCCGCAGGCGGCTGCGCCCGCTCCGCCTCCGGAGCCTGTGTGCGTGCCGCCTGCTCCCCCGCCTCCTGCCCCGCCCTGTACGGCGGAGCATGGCGGATTTCTGTCGCGGCTGCTGCCGCGCAGCATTGATACGGGGGATCTTCTGATGCTGCTGATCCTGCTGCTGCTCGTCGTGGACGGCGAGGAGGAGGATCAGCTGTCGGTCATTTTAACGGCGGCAGCATTTTTGCTGTCGTAAGGTTTTTCTGAGGAAATGAATGCTGCTTCGATTTCTGTAGCAATTCTGTTGACCGGATTGTAGGGGCCGATGCCCACATCGGCCCGTTGGGAAGTTACGACTTCGCCGGAGATCCCCGTAAAATCGGTGCATTCTGCCGGGCCGATGTGGGCATCGGCCCCTACAGTTAAATGGGCAGGTGCCTACGGATTCGCATTGGATTTCCGCTTCTCGCTGCTGCCTGCCGCAACCTCTCAGGCACTGCGCGCCAGCTCCCCTTGAAAGGGGAGCCTCGGAGTGCCGCTTACTCTTGGAACGGGACAGTTCCGTCCGGGAGGGTGAAGACGTCTTCAAACGTCTCGTCTCCGGCGGCCAAAATCTCGAGTCCGGTCTGGATGGCGTCATAAATCGTTTCGCCGCCGGATTTGAGGATGCTTTCGGTCAGAAGGCCGTAGCTGAGGCTGATCCAGCATTCGCGGCGGACAGTCCCCTCCTCCGAGGCGGCGAAGATCTGCTGGCCGGAATCATAGCGGTCGTCGGTGATGAATTCGCCGTCGGTGATGGAGGCGGGCGGCATGGCTCCGACCTGTTCATAGGTCGGGATACCGATCAGCTCGTCCATCGTCGCGTCCTGGGAGGCCGCAAGCGTGCGTACCGTTTCATCCCCGGCGTACCAGACATAGAGCGTCTCGCCGTCGGTCAGGATATGCTTTTCCCCGCTGGCGGTCGTCAGGACAGCGCACACGCGCGTGTCCGCGACCCAAAGCTCGGCGGATGTCTCGGATACAGCGCCGTTCATCTGGCGGGTGATGGTATAGGTCTGATGGTAATACTGCGGGCGGCGCAGGCTGCGCACGATGCTCTGCACGTTTTCGCGCGTGACCTCAAGCAGCGCAGGCTCATTTTCGTCGGGCTGAAGCTCCGGCTGGGTGCTCTGCGCCGCGTCCGGCAGGACGATGGCATCGCGCTTGTTCTGCTGCATATTGCCGACAAACAGCGCGCCGATCACGACGATCACAGCCAGCGTCGCAAGAATGAACATCAGCAGCGTCCGCCTGTTTTTCTGGTTCTGCTCCGTCGTCCGTCACCGTCCTTTCGTTTCGCGTTCAATCAGGCGTTAAAATCGGCGGGCTTTTCCGCTGCGCGGCCAAAGTGCCATAAAATCGCCTGCACGATACGTTCGCTCGCATGACCGTCGCCGTAGGGGTTGACGGCCTTTGCCATACGCGCATACGCAGCGGGGTCGTCCAGCAGCTCGCCTGCGAGCCGGACGATCTTGTCCTTTTCCACACCCGCGAGTTTCGCCGTTCCGGCGGCGATGGCCTCCGGGCGTTCTGTTTCGCGGCGCATGACGAGGACAGGCTTGCCGAGGGCAGGCGCTTCCTCCTGCAAGCCGCCGGAGTCAGTCATGACCATATAGCAGCGGGCAATGAGATTGTGCATTTCCTCCACGTCGACCGGATCGATGAGGTGAATGCGGTCGTGGCCGCCCAGAATCGGGAAAACGCATTCGCGCACGACGGGACTCAGGTGGACGGGATAGACGACCTCCACATCGGGGTGCGTCTGCACGATCTCCAGAATGGCGTGCATGATATCCTCCATGGGCTTGCCGTAATTCTCCCGCCGGTGGCAGGTGACGGCGATGATCCGGTGGTTCCGGAAATCCAGCTCGTTCAGAAGCGCCGTCGGGAAGACGAAATCGGGCTTCACGGTGTACTGCATGGCGTCGATGGCCGTGTTGCCGGTGATGAAGATATCGCCCATGATGGCCTCACGGCGGAGATTATCCGCGTTGGCCTTTGTCGGGGAAAAATGCAGATCGGCGATATCGCCGACGAGGGTGCGGTTCATCTCCTCCGGGAAGGGGGAGTATTTGTCCCAGGTACGCAGGCCGGCCTCGACGTGGCCAACCTTGACCTGATGGTAAAACGCGGCAAGCGCGCCTGCGAATGTCGTGGACGTATCGCCGTGGACAAGGACAAGATCGGGTTTGACGGTATCCAGAACGCTGTCCATGCCGAGAAGCGTCTTTGTGGTGATGGTGGAGAGCGTCTGGCGCTTTTCCATGATATGCAGGTCATAATCGCCCGTCAGCTGAAAAATCTCCATGACGGAGTCGAGCATTTCCCGGTGCTGGCCGGTCAGGCAGACGATGCTTTCGATCTGCTCGCTGGCCTGCAGCGCCTTGACAAGCGGCGCCATTTTGATGGCCTCCGGCCTTGTGCCGAAGACGGACATGACTTTCAGCTTATTCATGCGGTTCCTCCTGTTTTTCTTCCGGCTCGTCCTCCGACCGATCGTTCTTCGCGAAGATCAGCTTGAAGCCGATGGCGCTGACGATGAAGATCGCGGCAATGAGAATCAGCGCCTTGAGTTCACCCGAGGACGTCAGCAGCACGGCGGCCAGCCCTAAAATGCCGGTCAGCATATAGGCGATGGCGACGGCCTGCTTCTGTGAGAAGCCCATGTCGATGAGGCGGTGGTGGAAATGGCCGCGGTCGGCCTTCATCGGGTTCTGGCCGTGGGCAATGCGGCGCAGGAAGGCAAAGCTGATATCAAAGATCGGGATGCCGAGGATGAGGAACGGCACGGCGAAGGAAATGATGGCGTACATCTTGAACAGGCCCGTGATGGAAAGCGTGGCAAGGATATAGCCGAGGAAGGTCGAGCCGGTGTCGCCCATGAAAATCTTTGCTGGGTTCATATTATACGGAATAAAGCCGAGGCACGCGCCGAAGAGCGCGCAGAGGATGACGGCGATGTTGACCTCCTTCACCATGAGCGCCACGACGATCAGGGATGCTGTCGAGATGGCGGACACGCCGACGGCGAGGCCGTCGAGGCCGTCGATGAAATTGACGGCGTTGGTGATGGCGACGATCCAGATGATCGTGACGGGGATGGACAGCCAGCCGAGATTGAGATAGGTCGCCTCGGAGAAGACGTTGGGGTTGGAGACGAACTGGATCGTGCAGCCGTGCCAGACGGCGACGCCCGCGGCGGCGATCTGGACAAACAGCTTCGGCAGCGCCTTGAGCGCCATGATATCGTCCAGAACGCCGAGAATAACGATCATGATGGAGCCGAGCAGAATGCCCTGCATCTGCCGGTCGATGTCCGCAAAGACGAGAACCGACAGTAAAAACGCCAGAAAGATCGCCAGACCGCCCATGCGGGGAATGGGGACCTTGTGCATACGGCGGTTATCCTTGGGCACGTCGATCGCACCGACCTTGCAGGCCAGCGCCTTGACCATCGGCGTGGACGCGAACGACACAGCAGCAGCGACAAGCATCGCCAGCAGCATATAAACGACTTGTTTTGTTGTCATAATGATTGATTAACCTTGTTGGAGGCCGACGTTCTGCTCATGTAGGGGCCGATGCCCACATCGGCCCGGCAGAATATGGCCGTTTTTACGGAAATCTACGGCAAATTCGGCACTTCCCAACGGGCCGATGTGGGCATCGGCCCCTACTGGGAAGCAGCGTGCTTCATGCGTTACCGCGCGACGAAGCCGACTTTTTTGTAGACCTTGCGGAGGGTCTTGTTGGCGAGATAAGATGCGCGCTCAGCGCCCTCCTTGTAGATGCTTTCCAGATACGCCTTATCGCCAAGCATCTGCTCGGTTTTTTCGCGGATGGGACGGACAAGCTCGACAACGGCTTCGCCGACGGCGGGCTTGAATACGCCGTAGCCCTGATCCGCAAACTCGGCCTCGGCCTGCTCGATGGTCTTGCCGGTGGCAGCGCAGTATATCGTAAGAAGATTGGAGATGCCGGGCTTATTGTCCTTGTCAAAACGGACAGCCGTCTCGCAGTCGGTCACGGCGCGCTTGAATTTACGCATGATATCCTCGGGCTTATCCATGAGGAACACGCAGCCGTCGGGGTCGGACTTGGACATTTTGTTGTCCGGGTTGCCGAGGCTCATGATGCGCGCGCCCATCTTGGGGATGAACGCCTCGGGGAGCTTGAAGGTATCGGGGAAGGAATTGTTGAAGCGCGCGCCGATGTCACGGCAGAGCTCGACGTGCTGGCGCTGATCCTCGCCGACAGGGACAAGGTCGGTCTGGTAGAGCAGGATGTCGGCGGCCATGAGTACGGGATAGGTAAAGAGGCCTGCGGTGATATTATCTGCGTGCTGCTGCGATTTCATTTTGAACTGCGTCATGCGCGACAGCTCACCGAACTGCGTATAGCAGCCAAGCACCCAGGAAAGCTCCGCGTGCTGCGGCACGTGGGACTGAATGAACATGATGTTCTTCTGCGGGTCGAGTCCGCAGGCGATATACTGCGCGAGCTGCTCCAGACTTCTGCGGCGCAGATCAGCCGGGACCTGCCGGACGGTAATGGCGTGCATATCGACGATACAATAGACGCACTCATATTCGTCCTGCAAAGCGACCCAGTTTTTGATCGCCCCCATATACGAGCCGAGCGTCAGATCGCCGCTGGGCTGGATGCCGGAAAAGATACGTTTTTTTTCGTCCATGATACGTCCTTCTTTCTATTCGATAGATGCGCATATCATAGCACAAACCATCGGAATGCGCAATCAATGATTGACTGTTTCTGAAAAAAACTATATAATAACCATACTTTTATATTGGAGGAACACGCATCATGGATTTTTTTGAGCAGATGGAAGCGCGCATCCCGCACGGCGAGGTCCGCACCCGCTTTGCTCCGAGCCCTACGGGCTATATGCACGTCGGCAATCTGCGCACCGCGCTCTATACATGGCTGATTGCCCGCCGCCACCACGGCAAGTTCATTCTCCGCATTGAGGACACCGATCAGGGCCGTCTGGTCGAGGGCGCGGTCGACGTGATCTACAAGACAATGGCCGAATGCGGCCTGACGCACGACGAAGGGCCGGACGTCGGCGGGCCGGTCGGGCCGTATGTGCAGTCCGAGCGGCGCGACCTGTTCGGCAAATACGCGAAGCTGCTGTGCGAAAAGGGCGGCGCATATTACTGCTTCTGCCAGAAAGGCGACGAGGAAGACGCCGGAAGCGAGACGGGCGAAATCAAAAAGCACGTCTGCGCCTGCCGCGATCTGCCGCTGGACGAAGCAAAGAAGCGCGTGGAGGCGGGCGAACCGTTCGTCATCCGCCAGCGCATCCCGCATGAGGGCACGACGACGTTCCACGACGCGTCCTTCGGTGATATTACGGTAGAAAACAAGGAGCTGGAGGATCAGGTGCTGCTGAAATCCGACGGCCTGCCGACGTACAACTTTGCAAACGTCGTCGACGACCATCTGATGGGCATTACGCACGTCGTACGCGGCAGCGAATATCTGTCCTCCGCACCGAAATACAATCTGCTGTACGAAGCCTTTGGCTGGGAGATCCCGACATATGTCCACTGCTCCCCTGTCATGCGCGACGCGCAGCACAAGATGTCCAAGCGCCACGGCGACCCAAGCTATGAGGATCTGATCCGCGAGGGCTATCTGACCGAGGCTGTGCTGAACTATGTGGCGCTGCTGGGCTGGAGCCCGAAGGGCGAAAACGCGGAGCGCGAATTCTACACGCTCTCGGAGCTGGCCGAGATTTTTGATATTTCCGGCATTTCGAAGTCCCCTGCCGTGTTCGATATCAACAAGCTGCGCTGGATGAACGCGGAATATATGAAAAAGCTCAGCCCCGAGGCATTTTTCGCCAAGGCCGAGCCGGTTCTGAAAACAGTCATTACGAATCCCGCGATTGATCTGAAGGCCGTCGCCGCGCTGGTGCAGCCGCGCTGCGAAATTCTGTCCGATCTGCCGGAGCGTGTGGACTTTATCGACAGACTGCCGGAATACTCCACGGAGCTGTATGTCCACAAGAAGTCCAAGACGACGCTGGAGAACAGCCTCTCCTCCCTGCGTGAGATTCTTCCGGTGCTGGAATCGCTGGAGGTCTGGACGAACGAAGGTCTGTATGAAGCGCTCGTCGCGCTGGCGGCGAAGCTCGAGCTCAAGAACTCCGTCGTGCTCTGGCCGCTGCGCGTAGCCGTATCCGGCAAGGCCTCGACCCCCGGCGGCGCTACGGAGCTGTGCGCGCTGCTTGGAAAAGAGGAATCCATTGCGCGTGTAAAGGCAGGCATTGCACTGCTGGAGAAATCATAAAAAATAAAACGCCCGTATCGAAGCCACCTTCCCTTGCGTTCAAGGAAGGGCTTTGATGCGGGCATTTTGTAGGGGCCGATGCTGGTCACAGCCGTTCGCGACGAAGGAGCGTTACGGATGTGGGTCTGCCGCTTGCCGGTACACATCGGCCCGTTGGGAAGCTGCGAATTCGCCGGAGATTTCATAAAAATCAGTGCATCCTGCGGGCGGACAGAGTCGTCCGTCCCTACGGGATACGTGAGAAAATGAAGTTTCGCTATAGGGGACAACAACTCTATCGGCCCAGTGGGAAGTTACGGATTTGCCGAAGACTTCCGTAAAAACAGTGCATTCTGCCGGGTCGATGTGGGCATCGACCCCTACGCTGGCGCGGTGGAGCCTTTATTCTGCTTATTTCGTTTATGATACCCGCAGTCGCAGTAGGGGCCGCCGGAGGCGAGGGTGTATTCGCGCACGAAGTCGGACGCGCCGCCGGCGTCGCTCATGGTGTAGTCCAGACGGCACATGGCGGGCGTGAGGTCCTTCCGGAACGAACCGGCGAACAGCGTCCACATCCCCATTGGCATTCCGGCATATTTCATAGTGTTGTCTCCCCTTCCGCAAATTCCAGCCGGACGATCTGCATCCGCATCATGCCGTCGCCGACTCTTGCCAGAAACCGATAGAAGCCGGGCACTGACGGGTCATTCAGGCTCTGGTAGCCCAGCATATAGCCCCGGCTCGACGCACGCAGACGCGGCGACCAGGCGGAAAGCTCCTTTTTTGCGTCGGAAACGGCGAAATACGCACCGACATCCTGAATTTCGGCGGTTTTGATCCACGTTTTGAGCATCAGGCGCACTGCTTTCTGATTCGCCGCGTCGAAGACGAGCCTGCCGCCAGGGAACGCGTCGGCCATGGCCTGCACAAGCGCCCGCACCTGCTCCGTCAGGAAATAATAGAACACACCGGCGGCGAAGAAGACCGCGCCGCCCGACGCGTCGATGCGGCGGAACCAAGTGGTGTCGTTCAGGTCGCAGGCGATGTTTTCCTCCCGCTCTCCGGCAGGCAGGAGCGCGTCGCGCACGGCGATCACGCCGGGAAAATCGAGGTTATAGATCCTGCAGGAGCCGTTGTCGCAGCTGCGGCCTGTGTCGTCCAGTCCGCAGCCGAGGTTGACGACCGCCGCGTTCGGATGCTCGCGCAGATAGTCCCGCACCTCCCATGCAAGGTCGTTCTGGCGCATGGCGGCCTCCAGAAAGCCGAACTGCTGCATGAGGCTCTTGGACTTCTGGGACAGAAGCGAAAAATCGTAATCGATCTGATCGATCAGGCGCAGGGCCGTCTCGTCGCGGTAAAGGTTCGGATACAGCTCCGAGCACATTTTCCGCCCGTAGAGCGGAATGACGAGCGTTTCCTGCACGGTATTCTTCTCAATATGGTATTTCATCGCTTCCTCCGTATCAGTTAGTTTCATCTAACCGTTGTGCTGTCAAAACACCGCCGGGGCGGTTTTCTTTATTTTGACACAGCTTTCGGCTTTTTTCAAGAGGGTGGGACAAATGCGGTATATTTTTTTCAAACCGCTTGCAAATCACGCCCATATCGTGTATAGTAGCAGACGGAAAAGCACAAGATTTTGCTTTTTCTAACAATTTGATATTGCCATCCGATGTACAGTAACCGAAGCACGCCGCAGGGCAGGCTTCGGCGCAAGAGAAAGGGAAAACCACTCGACCGGAGCTGTGCGCACAAGACCGTTCCGAAGCAGCGAAAGCTGTCTGGGTGAAAGCCAGTCATTGCGGATTTATCCGCGAGAAGGCAGGAAACGGGCGCGGAAACAAAGAGTTTGTTTCCAGAGTGCAAGTCAGAAGAACTGCTGTCTGCGCCGCATTCGCGGCGAAAAGGATGAATGCGTGGGACGAGCTCTGCCTGTAGCATTCGGAACAGGTGCGCCGTTTTTCCTCACAGGAAAAGCAGCGTATTTTGTTTCTGTGGAGATCCGCCCGCCATTTTGTCAAGAATGGCGGACTTTTGTTTCTCCCAAAGCCGTCTGCGCCCCCTGTTTCCGCTCCTATTTAATAAGGAGCTTGCGATAGATATTTTGATTCTGGAGGAAAAATGTATGAAGAAACGAATTCTGAGCCTGCTGCTCGTGTTTGTGATGCTGCTGAGCCTGCTGCCCGCAGGCGTTCTGGCAGCAGAGGGCGATGTCAGCGTCACACTGTCCGGTATGCACGACGCACAGGTCAAGTCCCTGAAGCTGTATACCTACATGGACGGCGTGAAGGGCGCGGACGATCTGCTGGCTGAAAAGACAGCCGCAGACGGCGCGTATACCATCGACCTTGCGCCCGGCGCTTACTGGGTTGACGGTTACGACGCGAACAATGACCGCAACGGCGGCGTGGTGATCGACGTCAGCAGCGACAGCAGCAGCTTCAAGCTGCAGCGGATGTATCAGATCTCCGTCAACCCCAATTCATGGGTTAAGGACACAGACTATACTCTTTCGCTGCGCGTAACCGACGCCTCCGGTGCAGAGCGTAAGGCGGAGTTTGGCTCGGCCGTAAATTGGGGCAAGACCTACACAAGCTGCCTGTTTGTCGTTGGTGATACAGTCAGCGTGACAGCCACGCCGAACGCGGAAACGCATCCGAACTACAACCCGGCTACCGCTTCCAAGACCCCGACGATGAACGACAGCCTCAGCCTGACCTGCAAGGAATTCGTCACGGTTACGGTCACAGCGCCAAAGGGCTCGACCATCGACGCCGGTACGCTCGCAAAATACTATGTGTTCAGCTTCCTTGAGCCGTTCGCGCGTTCCGTCGAGGACGGCACGGCCACGTTCCATCTCGACAAGAACACGGATTACTTCTACCGTGTCCGCCATCCGCAGGGTGCAACATACTGGAACTACGTCAGACTGAGCGCCGACGCAGCGTACACGGTCACGGATGAGGATCTTGGTCTGACCGGTAATTTCAGCAAGAGCACGATCTATCATTTTGAAAACAACGTCTACGACCGTGCAGGCATTTACCTGAACATCAACACCAAGGGCTATAAAAACATGGCCGTTGGCGAGACGTTTGAACTCAACTCCTTCCGCAACTGGTTCGCGATCGAAAGCTTTATGAACGCCAAGGTCGCACTGCCGGAGATGCACTATCAGGTCATTGATGTGAACGGCAATGCCAGCGACGTCGTGACCATCACGCCGAACGCGCTGAACAGCAACGTCGCTGTGATGGAGGCCAAGCACGAGGGCACGGCAATCGTGCTCGTAACCTATGACGCAATGACCCATATGGCTGGCCAGACCAGCACGGCCTCGCATCGCTTCTCCGCCATTTGGCCGGAGCTGACGGGCGTGTTTGTCGTAACCGTCGGCGCGGACGGCAGTGCTATCCAGACCAATATGAATCTTGACCGCATGGACGCGGTCATCGAGAAGGATGAGGCGCGGCAACTCGATGCGGAGCATGACATTCTGTTCTACACTGGAACAGAGGGCGCGAGCTACAGCTTCAAGCCCGAAGCGGGCTGCACCGTGAGCGTCCTGCGCCCCACCGTGACCGCTGCGTCTATGACGTATTCCGGCGGCTTCACAAACACTGGCGTCACAACCGCTGAAGACGGCACTGTGACCGTCAGCGGTCTGATCACCGGCCGCAATATCATCAAGGTCACGAAGGGCGGCCTTTCGACCTATCAGGTCGTGACGGCACGCGGCGTGAGCTACAAGTTTGTCAACGCGGAGGGCGCGGAGCTGACGCAGGAAGAGCTGGCTGCCATCAAGCCGGGCGATTCCGTCACGATCCAGTTCTCCAACCTGATCAGCCCCAAGGAAAAGCTTTCCGGCGCGTATAACTTCAACTTCTCCCTGTATATGCAGGGCCCGGACGGCACCTTCTTCAAGAGTGATCCCGGCGGAAACTTCGGCGTTTATGACTTCAGCGGCAACCCTGAGCGGCAGAAGCTGACTGTCACCATCCCGAAGTTCTGGGCTAAGGAGACCTACACGCTGAGCGGCGCGATCAAGCAGGCGGGCTGGCCCGGCGTTCCGACGCACCGCGGCATCACCTATGCTGTGGGCACGAATCCCGGCTTCGACGCGCCCAAGACGGCAGGCATTCTCAGCCGTCTGCCGGAGATCACGATCCCGGTCGTAAAGCTTGACTTCCTGACCGGCAAGCTGATTTTCCAGGATCAGAATGGCACATCCATTGACCGCAAGAACCTGACCGTCACGCTGGCGGACAGCGCAGGCAACGGCATTGCGGTCGCAGAAGACGGCACGTTCAAGGCTTATGCCGAGGAATACTTCTACACCGTTTCCGGCGCTGGCGTTGAATACGCCACTGGCAGCGTCACCATGACGGAGGAAGGCCCCAACGAATTCACCATCACCCTGCAGGCAACCGCAGCGGGCGCATGGGACGGCAAGACGCAGGCCGAACCGAAGACCGACGAAAACGGCGTTTACCGGATCGGCACCGGCGCGGAGCTGGCCTGGTTCGTCGCAAAGAGCAAGGACGCGGACGTCTCCGGCGTTCTGACGGCCGATATCAACCTCGGCAAATACGCATGGCTGAACATCTCCTCCAGCAAGAAGGTCGTGCTTGACGGCGCAGACTTTGAGATCACCGGCCTGAACGCCACGGCTGGCCTGTTTGCGCAGATCGGCTCGAATTCCTACATCCATGATCTGACCATCCGCGGCGCAGTTTCCGGCAAGGGCAGCGCAGGCGCGATCGCCGGCTATGCCAGCGGCACTGCTCCGAAAATCGCGAACTGCTTCAACTACGCAGTCATCACCTCTACCGGCAACAACGTCGGCGGTCTTGTGGGATACACCTATCAGAACGCCGTGATCGAGAACTGCGCGAACTTCGGCGCTGTCACCGGCGGCAGCAGCGTCGGCGGCATTATCGGCGGCACAGTCAGCAACGGCTCGACCATCACCGGCTGCTATAACACCGCAGAAATTTCCGCGACCGGCAGCAAGGCCGGCGGCATCATCGGCGGCACCAGCAGCGAAATGACTGTTACAAGCTGCTACAACACCGGCAAGATCTCCGGCACGGCCTCCGGCGGCATCGCGGGCGAGGTCAAGGGCAATGTGAACTGGAGCGGCACTGTGCAGGGGAAAATCACCATCTCCAGCTGCTACTCCACCGGCGAAGCGGGCAGCGCCGTATTCGGCACGGTTGACACTGCTTCCTCCGAGATTTCCAAGTGCTATTATCTGAACACGCTGAACGCGGACGCGAACGCCGAAGCGCTGAATGAAGCTGACCTCAAGGACGCCGACCTGTCTGACGCGTTCGGCCCGGTCTGCGGCGGCTATCCCGCACTCAGATGGCAGACCGATGTGACCTTCCACGAGGCAAGCAGCGAGGGCACGGTTGTTGCCGCACTGTGCACGGTGAAAGGCTACACCCGCTATACCTGCAAAAACTGCGGTGCAAGCTACCGCACAGAGTATACCGCACCGCTCGGACATGATTTCTGCAAAGATACGGAGGGCTGCACTGACTGCGTCCTGACGCCTCCTTCCTGCACGCAGCCGGGCAAGATCGTCCGTACCTGCCGCAGAGACGGCTGCTCGGAAACGAAGGAAGACATCGTTCCCGCCAAGGGCCATACGCCCAAGGACGGCACCGAGCAGGTCTTCACCGGCTATAAGACCTACGAATGCGCCGTCTGCGGCAAAACCTATACGGTCTGGGACGACGACCGCCTCAGCCACGTTTCCTACCCCGAGCAGACTGTCACCTCTATCAGCGTTTCCGACAACGGCAATTACCCCTGGGTCTACAATGCCGATCTGGACCGCTTTGAAAGCAGCAACCAGAATCAGGACAAGACCAGCTCCACGACCTCGTTTGCCTTTACGCTGAGCGCACCCACCGTTCTGCGCTTCGGCTACGGCGTTTCCTCGGAAAACGGCTATGACAAGCTGACCATCACGCTCGCAGCCGACGGCGGCAGCACGGAAACGCTGGCCGACGCTGTCAGCGGCGAGAAGAGCGGCAGCATCAAGAAGCAGCTTGCAGCAGGCAGCTACACACTGACGCTGTCCTATGTGAAGGACGACGCCTCCAAGGGCGGCTCGGATATGGCGTATGTCAGCGTTCTGACGCTGGCCGGCATGGCCCGCGTGATCGTGGAGAACACCACGTTCCCGAAGGCGGAGGGCGCTGTCTGGGAAGGCACGCTGACCGACACCTGGATCGAGCTGACCGACGAATCGACCATGATGGGCTGCGTTGTGGAAGCACTGGATGGCCACACCGTCGTCGGCGCGGAAAGCAACTACATCTCCTCCATTGACGACCTCAAGGAGCAGCAGGGCGGCTCGATGTCCGGCTGGATGGGCACGCTCAACGACTGGTTCACAAACTTTGGCTTTGGTGAATTTACCGTTGCAAAGGGCACGCTCCATGCGGGCGATGAGATCCGCGTCATGTACACCCGCAATGCTGGCGTGGATCTCGGCGGCGACTGGGAAAGCACCGACACCCGCCTCAAAGCGCTCACGTTCAGCACCGGTAAGCTGGTGCCCAAGTTCAGCGGCGACACCTTCACCTACACCCTGACTGTGCCGGATGGCACGACCTCGCTGCTCGTCACACCGACGGCGGCAAACAAGAACTATCAGGTCCGCGCCTATCTCGGCACGCAGGCAACGGGCCGCGAATATTCCCGCACGTCCCTGATCCCCATCGCAAATGGCAGCGTCATCACCGTCGTCTGCGCAGACGACAGCTGGCCCACCATGAATGAAACGAGCGACGGCAAGCGCACCTACACCATCAATGTGGTTTACGGCGAAGTCAAGTCCGACGACGCGGGCGTCACATCTGTCAAGGTTGCAGGCGTTTCTGCAGCAGCCGGTACGGCTGAAAACAGCTTCTCCGTAACGCTTCCGGCAGGCACGGAGGTCACGGCAGACAGCTTCGAGATCACACTTTCCGACAGCAAGGCCACGCTTACCGGCCCGGCCAAGGGTGAGGACGGCGTCTGGACGTTTACTGTAACCGCTGAGGACGGCACCGCTGTGACCTACACCGTCACTGTGACCGTCGCGGAAGCGCCGAAGTCCTCTGACGCAGGCGTGACCTCCGTTTCCGTCGCGCACACCCCGGCCTCGAAGACCGGTGAGACAGCCTACACGGTCAAGCTGCAGACGAACGCCGAGGTTACGGCAGACAGCTTCCAGATCGTTCTGTCCGATGAAAAGGCCAGCGTCTCCGCTCCCACAGCCAACGGCGATGTCTGGACGTTCACCGTTACCGCCGAGGACGGCACGACCACCGCAGCGTATACCGTCACCGTGACCCGCAGAAGCGCATCTGAGACGACCCCACTGCGGACGGTTACGCTCTCCATGCTCAGGGCAAGCCTGGAGGATACGACAACGCGCAGCTTTACGCTGCATCAAACAGCGGGCAGCAATGTGCTGACTTCTCCGTATCGAATCGTTTCTGGCGCATCCGGGATTCAGTTCCAGGTTAAGGTATCCTACAATACGGCATATTCCGCCGTATATGCCTTCACGACGACCGACGGAACTGCAAAAGCAGTGGACGCCCCGCACGCGAAGAATATTGCCATCATCAATCCCGATCTTTCCGGCAGTCTGGTCGCGGTCATTACGCTGACGAACAAGACCGACGCCTCCGACGTCTGGGTCTACGAGCTGCGTATGCCGACCGAGGCGAACCATGCCCCCAGGCTGAAGGACGGCGTAATCACCCCGGCTGCGGCCTCGATCAACCTTGGCGAAAGCTATCAGTTTGATATGACGCAGATCTTTGAGGACGAGGACGCCTACGATAAGCTCACCTACCGCGTCTGGCGTGATGCCGAGAATCCGTTCTATGTACCGGCCTCCTACACATATACGCCCAGCGCTGCCGGTACGTATACGCTCGTCTTCAAAGCAAGCGACGGCAAGGCAGAATCTCCGGAATACAAGTTCGTTCTTACTGTGATCGACCCGAACGCGAAGTCCTCTGACGCGGGTGTTGCGTCCGTCAAGGTCGCAGGCGTTGAGGCAGCAGCCGGTACGGCTGAAAACAGCTACTCCGTAACGCTCCCGGCTGGCACGGAGGTCACGGCAGACAGCTTCGAAATCACACTTTCCGACAGCAAGGCCACGCTTACCGGCCCGGCCAAGGGTGAGGACGGCGTCTGGACGTTTACTGTGACCGCTGAGGACGGCACTGCCGTGACCTACACCGTCACGGTCACGGTGAAAGAGGCCAAGACGATCCACGCGACCATTTCCATGCAGGCAGAAAATATGTTTATCATGGTTCCGACCCGCGTGGAAGTCTCCAGCGATCTCGCCGAACGCTATGGCTACAAGGATGCGGTCACAGACGGCGTTTCCGCGCTGGACGTGCTCGTGAAGTACCACGAGCTCACCTTCGGTGAGGACTTCACGAAGGACAGCAAGAGCGATTATCTCGTCGTCAGCAACGGCACGATCACCACGGTCAACGGAGAAAAAACCTCCGCGTTCAGTTTCGCGGTCAACGGCGAGTTCCCCTGCGACAAGAACGGCGAATATAACACGCAGTACGGCTACACCGGCTACACCATCAGCCAGACCCCCGTTGCGGAGGACGGCACCGTTGAGTTCTTCTTCTATCAGGACACCAGTATGTACATGGACTACTATACGTGGTTCACGGATACGGACGGAAACCGTCTGGATACCTTTACGGTTCAGGCCGGAACCGACTTCACGCTCGGTATGGACGGCTATATGTACGCCTACGGCGGCGGTCTGAAGCCCGAGGACCGTGTAACGCACGGTGCGGCGCTCGATCCTGAGGACATCCAGATCTGCACAGTCGGCGAAGACGGCACGCTCACGCCGGTCGAGGGCAAGGTCATCGGCGAAAATGGGCAGGTCACGCTCTCGTTTGCCGCCGCAGGCAGCTATGTTCTGTCCGCAATGGGCGACGAGCTCACCAACATTTTCTCCCCGTGGCTCCCCGTCACGGTCACAGCGGCCCCGAAGTCCAATGACGCGAATGTCAGCAGCATCACCGTTGCGGGCGTTGAGGCCACAGCCGGCGAGAACAACACCTACACCGTTACCCTCCCCTACGGTACGGACGTTACAGCGGGCAGCTTCGTGATCGTCACAAGCGACGCAGGCGCGACTGTCGGCGCTCTGACGAATGAAGGCAATGTCTGGACGTTCACCGTCACCGCTGAGGATGGCGTGACCTCCAAGACCTACACCGTCACCGTTTCGTTCACCGAAGCCCCGAAGTCCAATGACGCGGGTGTCAGCAGCATCACCGTTGCGGGTTTCAAGGCTGTGGCCGGTGCGAACAACAGCTACACCGTCACGGTTCCCTATGGCACGGTCGTCAAGACCGGCAGCTTCGTGATCGTCACGAGGCATCCGCGCGCGACTGTCAGCGCTCTGACAAACACCAGAAATATCTGGAGCTTCACCGTCACCGCTGAGGACGGCGTGACCACCGCAGTCTACACCGTCACGGTCAATACCGCCGCGCTTCCGGAGCCGATCACTCCGGGTGTCGACAATAAGAAGCCCGCTTCGAAGCCCGAGGTCAAGCTTCCGTTCACCGACGTTTCCACGTCCGACTGGTTCTATGACGACGTTGCGTTCGTATACGAAAACGGCCTGTTCTCCGGCACGGACAGCAGAAGCTTCAGCCCGAACGCGTCCATGACGCGCGCCATGCTCGTCACGGTTCTCTACCGGCTCGAGGGCGAACCCACCGTCACAGGCAGAAGCAGCTTTACCGATGTGCGTTCCGGCGCGTATTACGAAAAGGCTGTCATCTGGGCAGCCGCCAACGGCATCGTCACCGGCACGGACAGCACCTCCTTCTCCCCCGACGCCAAGGTCACGCGCGAGCAGCTTGCCGCGATCCTGTACCGCTATGCGCAGTACAGGAAGCTGGACACCGATGCGAGCGCAAAGCTGAACAGCTTCACCGACGCGGACAGCGTTTCCGCCTATGCCAGCGAGGCGCTCGGCTGGGCTGTCTCGGAGGGCCTGATCAACGGTGCTTCCGGCAAGCTCATGCCGAAGGGCGACGCGACCAGAGCACAGGTCGCCGCGATCCTCCACCGGTTTGTGAAAAATGTACTGAACTGACCTCATAATCCCAATTTGCAGCACAGGACTGCCCCCCTTTTTGGGGGGGGCAGCCCTGCGTGCTGTATTTCAGAGCATATCTGAAAGCCGGTAAACCAGACCGGCAGCAGCTGTTGCGCCACTGGACAGATTACCGGTTTTCAGATATACTTGAAATGATACAACACATATGGAGTTGAATTGCGTGAACGTCTGGAAAACAAATAAAAAGGCCGCCGTCTGGGCGGTGCTGGCGCTGGTGCTGACGGCTGCGCTGCTGACCGGGTGCGGAGCGCCGCAGGCCGGGCCGAGCTATCACTGCACCGTCTCCATTTCCTGTGCATCGATTCTGGAGCACATGGAGCTTTGCAGCGAGGAAAAGCGGGAGCTGGTGCCGGAGGACGGCTGGCTGCTGGAGTCTGTAGAGGTCAGCTTTCAGGAGGGCCAGAGCGCTTTTGACGTTTTGCAGCAGGTCTGCCGGGAGAATAAACTCCATCTGGAATTTTCCACGACGCCGGTTTACGGCTCGGCTTACATTGAGGGCATCGGGAACCTCTATGAATTTGACTGCGGGGCGGAATCCGGCTGGATGTACGCGGTGAACGGCTGGTTCCCGAATTACGGATGCAGCCAGTATGCGCTGCAGGACGGAGACACGGTCACGTGGGTTTATACTTGTGAGCTGGGCAGGGACGTCGGCAGCGGCGGCTGGACAGAGGGCGAATGAGAAACAAAGACGCTTTTTCGGGATATCATCCCGTGATCAATTTTCTATATTTCGCGCTGGTACTGCTCTTTTCCATGTGCCTGATGCACCCGGTCTATCTGGCAATTTCGCTGACCGGCGCACTGACCTACGATATTTACCTGAAAGGCCGGAAAGCGGTGCGGTTTGCCGTCATGGGGCTTCTCCCTATGGCGGCGCTTGCCGCGCTTCTGAACCCGGCGTTTAACCATGAGGGCGCGACGATTCTGACGTATCTGCCCTCCGGGAATCCGCTGACGCTCGAATCCATGCTCTATGGTGCGTCGGCAGCGGTCATGCTGGCAAGCGTCGTATTGTGGTTTTCCAACTACAACGAGGTTATGACTTCGGACAAGTTTGTGTATTTATTTGGACGCGTGATTCCGGCTCTGTCGCTTGTTTTGTCCATGGCCCTGCGGTTCATTCCGAAGTTCAGGGCGCAGATGCAGACGGTTTCGGAGGCGCAGGCTTGTATCGGACGCGATACGAAAAACGGAAGCGTATTCCGCCGCGTTGGGAACGCCGTCAAAATCTTCTCAATCATGGTCACATGGTCGCTCGAAAATGCCATTGAAACGGCGGACTCCATGCGCTCACGCGGCTATGGCCTGCCGGGGCGCACGGCATTTTCGATCTATCGTTTTGACGACCGGGACAAGGCCGCGCTTGCGTGGCTGGTTTTCTGCGGGGCGTATCTCATTTCCGGCTGGATGGCGGGTGGAACGTATTTCCGGTATTATCCGACCATAAAAGCTACCGCATGGACGCCGATGACGGTCAGTTTTATGCTCGTCTATCTTGCGCTGGTGCTGACGCCGGTGATTCTCGACCGAAGGGAGGACAGGCTGTGGAACTCTTTGCAATCAAACATCTGAATTTTGCGTATCCAGAACAGGCAAAGAACGCGATCTCCGATTTCTCGCTGTCCGTCCGGCCGGGAGAATTTCTGGTGGTCTGCGGTCCGTCCGGTTGCGGGAAATCGACGCTGCTGCGGCAGTTAAAAACCGTCCTTGCGCCGCACGGACGAAGGAGCGGTCAAATCCTGTTTGACGGAAAGAATCTTGATGAACTTTCCCAGCGCGAACAGGCTGAAAAAATCGGCGTTGTGCAGCAAAGCCCGGAGAATCAGATCGTCACGGATAAGGTCTGGCACGAGCTGGCATTCGGGTTGGAATCGCTCGGCTATGACACGCCGACGATCCGCCGCAGAGTGGCGGAAATGGCATCATTTTTCGGCATCCAGACATGGTTTTATAAGTCTGTTACAGAACTGTCCGGCGGACAGAAGCAGCTTCTGAATCTTGCGTCTGTGATGGTGCTTCAGCCGAAGGTGCTGATTCTCGACGAGCCAACAAGTCAGCTTGACCCGATTGCAGCGTCGGACTTTTTGGCAACGCTCGGCAAGATCAACCGGGAGCTTGGCACGACGATTATTCTGACCGAGCATCGCTTGGAAGAAGCGTTTTCCTTCGCGTCGCGCGTGGCTGTCATGGACGGCGGCAGACTGCTTTGCAGCGGAACGCCTGCCGAGGTGGGCGCGGAATTAAAATCCAGCGGGAACGCGATGTTTTTTGCCATGCCGGCCGCCATGCGGATATGGGCGGCGACGGATTCCAAGGCAGTTTGCCCCATTTCTGTCTGTGACGGGCGAAACTGGCTGCTGGAATATGCAAAAACGCACGAGTTGAAGCCGATTCCGGAAGAAAATAAAAACGCGCCGGACACGGAAACCGTTGTCTCGGCGCGGGAAATCTGGTTCAAATACGATAAGGACTTGCCCGATGTGGTCAAGGGTTTATCCTTGGAACTGCACAAAGGTGAATTTCTGGCCCTGCTCGGCGGCAACGGCACGGGCAAGACCACCACGCTTAAGCTGCTGGCAAGTCTGAAAAAGCCGTATCGTGGGGAACTGAACATCACCGGCAGCGTCGGAATGCTGCCGCAGAATCCGCAGACGCTGTTTGTAAAAGCCACGGTGCGCGAGGACTTATTGGAGATTCTACCAAAATCCGAACGGAAACCTGAGCGTCTCGCACAGGTCGTTTCGCTCTGCAAGCTGGCGGAGCTGCTTGACCGCCATCCCTACGATCTTTCGGGCGGCGAACAGCAGCGCGCGGCGCTGGCGAAAATCCTGCTTCTGAATCCGGACATTCTACTCCTTGACGAACCGACGAAGGGACTTGATGCGGAATTTAAGCAGACGTTCGGGCAGGTTTTAAGGACGCTGCGAGCGTCCGGCGTGGCAATTCTGATGGTCAGCCATGATATCGAATTCTGCGCGAAGTATGCCGAACGCTGCGCCCTGTTTTTTGACGGCAATATCGTCACCGAGGCTGCGCCGCGCACGTTTTTCAGCGGCAACAGCTTCTACACGACCTCCGCGAACCGCATTGCACGCGACGTGCTGCCGGAAGCCGTTACGCCGGAGGATGTGATCGCGGCCTGCGGCGGAGCGGTCGCGCCGGAACCGGCGCTGCCGGAGTATCAGCGTATTCCGCCTGCACCGGAGAAGGAAGCGCAGGTTCTGAAAAAGCTCCCGGTCTGGCGCAAGGCGCTTGCCGACGTATCCGGTATCGTGTCGCTGGTGCTGATGATCCAGGCCATCGGCGTGACCGATCTGACAAAGCTTGTGGACGCAGGCGGACTGACAGGTCTTGCGGGCAGCCAGATGAGGCTCTACGGCATTCTGCTTCTCTCTCTGCTCGTGTTCGCGCTGTCCATTTGCCGAAAAGCCGACCGCCCGGATTATCTCATCCAGACGCCCGTGGAAAAGCGTAAGCTGAGGAACCGCACGATTTTTGCGACGGCTTTGATCCTCCTGCTCATTCCGCTGACGCTGTTCATCGGTGTGTATTGCTTCGGCGGGAAACGGTATTATTTCATTTCGCTGCTCATTCTGCTCGAATGTATGCTGCCGTTCTTCCTCATCTTCGAGGGGCGAAAGCCGCAGGCACGGGAGCTGGTGCTGATTGCCGTGCTCGTTGCACTGAATGTGGCAGGCCGCGCCGCGTTCTTCATGCTGCCGGAATTCAAACCGGTCGTGGCAATGACGATCCTGGCGGGCGTGGCCTTTGGCGGCGAAACGGGATTCTTAGTCGGCGCGATGACCATGCTGGTTTCGAATATGCTGTTTTCCCAAGGCCCGTGGACACCGTGGCAGATGTTCGCTATGGGGTCAATCGGCTGGCTGGCGGGAGTTTTGTACCGCAAGGGCGTCCTGCGGCGCTCGAAACTCAGTCTATGCATCTTTGGCGTGATCTGCTCGACTGTGGTATTTGGCGGCATCATGAATCCCGCGTCGGCGCTCATGTGGTCAGAATCGGTCAACTGGAAGATCATCATGAGCTATTACATCACCGGCATTCCGGTCGATCTGGTACGTGCAGTCGCTACGTTCGTCTTTCTCTGGCTCGGCGCGGAGCCGATGCTGGAAAAGCTGGACAGGATCAAAACAAAATACGGCCTGGCGGAGTAAGCTCCGCCGGGCCGTTCGGTCTGTCAAAGAACTGCTGTTTTCCTATTTTGCGCAGGCTTTCCAAGGCCAGCGTTGGGGCGGGACGCGGTTTTTATTCATGTCCGGCGGCGCTTTGGATGTCCTGAAGCGCGAAGCGGTATTCCTGTTCCGCATCGGGATATTTCTCCCGGTCGACCTTGCTCAAAAACATTTCGAGCGGACGGACCCACAGACCGCCGTCGCCGTAGAGCTTCCGGTAAATCACGCAGGGCTCACCGCTCTCGGAGTCCTTTGCAAGCGCCTCCACGAGATAATAGTCGCCTTTGAAATGGCGGTAGACCCGCCCGATCTGAAGCTGCTGCATACCGCTTCTCCCCTTTCGCATAAATGTCCCGCAGGCCGCTTTGAACGGCCTGCGGGCGTTCAGTTTTATTTTTTCAGTTTGTCTTTATCAAAGAAGTATTCCTTCGTCAGCTTCGCCACGACGCCGGACAGGGCAAACAGGGCGATGAAGTTCGGGATCGCCATGAGGCCGTTGAACGTGTCGGCAATGTCCCACACCACATCGAGCGACGCGACCGCGCCGACCACAACGACGATGATGAACAGGACCTGATAGGCCTTCGAAACCTTGAGGCCAAACAGATACTGGACGCAGCGGCTGCCGTAGAGCGACCAGCCAAGGATCGTTGTGAACGCGAAGAGCATCAGGGCCAGTGCGACGAAGACGGAAGCGAATTTCTGGCCGAACATGGTGGCAAATGCGGCTGTGATCAGCTCGGAGCCGACCTTGTGGCCGAAGGTGATATCCACGCCGCTGCAGATGATGGTCAGGGCCGTCAGGGTGCAGATGACGATGGTATCGGCAAAGACCTCGAAGATACCGTACAGGCCCTGCTGGACGGGGCTCTTGGTGTCAGCCGCCGCATGGGCGATGGCTGCGGAGCCAAGGCCCGCTTCGTTGGAGAAGGCGCTTCTGCGCAGGCCCCAGACAATGGTCTGCTTGAGCGCAATACCACTGGCCGCGCCGCCGAGCGCCTTGGGCGTAAAGGCTGTGGCAAAGATCTTGCCGAAGGCCGGGCCGATATTGCTGGCATGGCCAAAAATCACGACCAGAGCAAAAATAATGTACAAGATGCTCATGACCGGGACGAGCTTTTCCGCCACGGCGCCGATGCGCTTGATGCCGCCGAAGAGGATCACGCCGATCAGCGCGGCGATCGCAACGCCGAACACGAAGTTCAGCAGCTTCCGCTCCCCTTCCGCAGCCGGGATGAAGGCGTCGATGGCATCGTTCAGGGAGCCGACGATGGAGTTGACCTGCGACATATTGCCGATGCCGAAGGAAGCGATGGCTGCGAAAACGCAAAACAGAATGCCGACCCACTGCCAGTGCTTGCCGAGACCGTTTTTGACGTAGTACATCGGGCCGCCGACCCAGTCACCCTTTGCGTCGCGCTCGCGGTATTGGATGGACAGCGTGACCTCGGAATACTTGATCATCATGCCGAGCAGCGCCGCCAGCCACAGCCAGAACACTGCACCGTAGCCGCCGAGGGCGATGGCCTGCGAGGTGCCGACGATATTGCCGGTGCCGACCGTCGCAGCCAGGGCCGTTGTGACAGCCTGTAGCGGCGTGACCGCGCCAGCGCCTGCCTCCTGCTTCTGGAACATCTTGCCGACCGTGTTTTTCATCGCATAGCCGAACCGCGTGAACTGGATCCCGCGATTGCGGATGGTCAGATACAGACCGCCGACAATGGTACATGGCAGAAATATATACAGCCATGCGACCGTGTTCAGGGTTCCCGTGAAGAAATTGATGATAGCTTCCATAGTTCTCCTTTCCGGACGCCTCGCGGCGCCCTCTCTCCCCTTTCAGAATATAAAAGTACAGGAGTTACTATACCATAAAATAACTTCTCAATCAATTTAAATTGCTACACTGCAACGTAGAAAATAGCCGTGGACATTTGTTCATATTGTGAAGACATGCACAAAAAATAAATATCCTGCGAAAAAGGGATTGACGCGGCGGGAAAAACGTGCTATATTATTCAGGCAATCGAGGTGCTAGTGTGGCTCAGTCGGTAGAGCAGCTGATTCGTAATCAGCAGGTCGCCGGTTCAAGTCCGGCCACTAGCTCCAGAAACCAGCAGAAATCGTAAGATTTCCGCTGGTTTTCTCTTTTATTTGTTCGAATTTTCAGGTGTCAAAACCGCCTGACCCACACCGTGACCCACACGGCGAAATGTCCAGAGAGCGTCGGAGAGGATGTTTGTCTTATCCTCTCCGACGCTCTGTGTTTTTTGCTGCTTGTTCACATCAACTGCGCCATGAAATTGCCCATCTTTTCGGCGGCACTTTCCTGCATCTGCCGCGTGACGTGGGTATAGGTTCGCAGCGTGAAGCCCGCGTCGAAGTGACCGAGCATACTCGATACCGTTTTTACGTCCACGCCATTCTGGAGTGCCAAGGTCGCGAATGTATGTCGCAAGTCGTGAAATCTTAGGTGTTCCAGTCCGGCGTCTTTCAGAATTTTCTTGTGGATGTTGACTACCGAATCCGGATGGTACATTTCGCCTGTCTTGGGTGACGGGAACATCCATGGGCTGCCGGGATGCTTTTGGTGCTCTGCGACCAGCAGCTCGACAGCGTCCAGCGGAATCGAGATTTTGCGGATGGAGTTTTCCGTTTTCGGCCGCGTGATATCGGGTTCGCCTGCATTGTTTCGCCCTGCCTGTTTGCTGACGGAGATGGTTTTGTTCTCAATGTCCAAGTCTGACCATTGGAGCGCGACCAGCTCGCCCTTGCGTAAGCCGCTGATGAGTTCGAGATAGAACATGGGCAGGACACCACGCTGGTCGGCGGCTGTCAAATAGGACTTGATTTGCTCTGGCGGCAGGATCTTCATTTCGTGCTTCGGGATTTTGGGTGGAATGCAGTCATCTGCCGGTTTTCGGACAATCAGCCGTTCTTTGACTGCGCGGTCGAGGGCATTGTGCAGCATCGTGTGGATGCCGCAGATCGCGTCCGGTCAGCTTTTTCAGCGGAATATCTCCGATGCGCGGTGTGATCTGCTTTTTATTGATTCTTGAAAAACGCTACCACAACAGCGCCGGGGCCCGCATGGGTTCCGATCACACTTCCTACGGTCGTATAGCGAATTTCTTTCAGGTTTCCCTCCCAGATGTGACGGCTGTCTTCGATATACTTTAGCAGCAGCGCGTCAGAAATTCCACTGTAGCCCAGCAGAACCGGCCTGCTGAAATCAATGCCGCCGGCCTTGTCGATCTCCTGAACGAGCAGATTGTTCCCCATTTTGGAGCCGCGTGCTTTTCCCAGCAGGTGAATCTCGCCGTCAATAACGGAAAGCACGGGCTTGATATTCAGTACCCCTCCGGCGAATGCGGCTGTCTTTGAAATGCGGCCGCCCCGCTTGAGGTATTCGAGGGTATCCACCAGCGCCACAACAACGATTTTTTTCTTCTCTTCCTCCAGTGCCTGCGCAGTTTCCTCTGCGGTCATTCCTGCATCCAAGAGGCGGAACGCAAGCTCCACCAGAATCCCTGTTCCCATCGCTGCGCTGGTACCATCTACAACATAAATGTTTTCATAATCCGCCGCCGCGATCATGGCGCTTTGATATGTGCCGGAAAATTTGGATGCAAGGGTAATAACAACGGCTGATTCGCCCGCCTGCCTTGCCTTTTCAAATTCCTTTATAAAGGCATCCGGCGTTGCCTGACTGGTGGTGGGCAGCACATCGCTTTCGATGAGCTTTTCATAAAATGTTTTGTTGTCGATGGTCACGCCATCAATGTATTCCTCCTGCCCGAAATGAACGGTGAGGGGTACCGTAGATACCCGTGCTTTGATCTCAGGAACTAAGTCCGCAGTGGAATCAACAATAATCCTTGTTTTCAATTTCGTCAATCTCCTATTCTTCGCTATTTTGAGCGATGGCCTCAAGACTTATGCTGATGGCAGAAAGGCTGCGGTAAAATGTCGCTCGTTCGTCCTCCGTAAGGGTACGGCTGACCGTATCAAGGACGGCGCTGATTTTTTCCGCGATCCGTTTGCCGGCCTCCTGACCTTTTTCAGTCAAGCGCAAAGGGCTTCTGTACCGTTTGGCCCGTTCAGAATTCCGGACGATAAATCCGTTACTTTCAAGATGCTCCAACGCACGGGAAATGGTCGCCTTGTCCTCCTCGCAGTGCTCGCACAGCTCCGCCGCAGTCACGCCATCCAGAGAATATATGTAGTACAGACAGGACACATGGGCACTTCGCAGATGATAGGCGGCCATCTCCTGATTTTTTATCCTCCGTATGTCGCGGCTGATCCGGTTGATCAAAACCGTAAACGTCTCAAATCGCTCCTGCATGGCTGCGCTCCTCCCTCACGAATGCTTTTGTTGAAATCTCAACTTTCGGACTATACCACATGGATGTTGAAATGTCAACAGCAAAGTTCCGCACAGCCATTACTCTTTGATTATAGCATTCCACGCCGTGAGGTGGTCCCGTCGTGGGTTTTTTGTTATTTTATCGGGTTGAGGGTATGGTCATCAAGAACACGACAAAGCCCTCACCGGAGCAGCTCCGGCGAGGCTCTGCTTTTGACCACATAAAATGCCACAGACAGGTGTGGAACACATGGGGGGACGCGGGTCACAAGATGTTAGGAAAGGAATTAGAATTGAGAGGAAACCGCTAAAAACGGCTAAAAAGTGCAGGAAAAATATTGCGGTAGTTCTTTGTCTACTGCGGCGCAGTTTTTGCGTCAGGTTTCTGGGTTTGACCCACACGCTGACTCACACGGCGAATGTGCAGAGAGCGGCGGAGAGGATGATCGTGTCATCCTCTCCGACGCTCTCTACTTTTTTACATGACCTGCGCCATGAAATTGCCCATCTTTTCTGCTGCACTTTCCTGCATCTGGCGCGTGACGTGCGTGTAAGTGCGGAGCGTGAAGCCCGCATCGAAGTGTCCGAGCATACTCGATACGGTTTTCACGTCCACGCCGTTTTGCAGTGCCAAGGTCGCGAATGCGTGCCCTTACGGTATAATTACGACAAACCGGAAAAGCCCCGTATATCAAGGGTTTTCGGTTATCTGGCAAGGTTTTTCATCCTTTTCCAAACCGAAAAATCGAGCCGCGAAGTAGTTATATCGTAGGGGGTGTTATAGTAACGACAAAAATAAAATACCGTTTGGGCGGGCTGTCAGCCCGTCCAAGAAATCAGGACATTTCCTCTGAAAAGAAGAAATGTCCTTTTTTTGTACCCAAAATCAGATGCCGACAGGAGGAACACAATGCCTGAAAAAACAGTGCAGAAGGAACCGGGCAAAAAGCCCGCGCCATCCAAAAAGCCGAAACCGCAGCAGGAAGTAGTTGTTCAGATTTCGCTCTCTGAGCTGCATCCGTTCCCGGATCACCCCTTTCAGGTGCGAGAGGATGCGTCCATGCAGGAAACCGCCGAAAGCGTCAAGGAGTACGGCGTCCTCGTCCCCGCGCTGGCGCGGCCACGGGAGGACGGCGGCTATGAACTGATCGCAGGCCACCGCCGCAAACACGCCTGTGAGCTGGCGGTGCTGGCCACCATGCCCGTCATTGTCCGCGACATTGACCGGGACGCTGCCACCATTATCATGGTGGACAGCAACCTCCAGCGAGAGAATATCCTGCCCTCTGAACGGGCGCAGGCGTATAAAATGAAGCTGGAAGCTATCCGCCGCAAGGCTGGCAGACCGGTACCGCCGCCGCAGGGATCCCAACGCCTATTATGCGGCCATGTACCTGCTGACCTCTAATGACGACATTTACCGCCGCACGGCAAACTGCTTCTGCAAGGACGGGATTGAGTTCGGCTATGCGGTGCTGAAAAACACTTCGCCGCACAACTACGCGCTGTTCATGGCGGCGCGCGACCTCTGCGACAAGATGGAGGCGGTCACGATGGCGGACTTAGCGGAGCCGGAGGTGATTGACCCGGAGGCGCTGCGCCTGATCGTCAATGCCACTCTGATCGCCCGCTACGGGCTTGCCGCCTTTCAGATCAGAGCGCGAGGTGCCGAATATGAACGCTGATGATTTTGTCGGCGGTCACAGCATCCTTGCGCTGGAGCGCTTTATGGACGAAACCCGCCACATGATTATTTTTGATGTCCTGTCGTGGAAATCCCCTGTGGGTGAAAAGGGCGAACGGCTGCGGCTGTTCCTCTCCGACGTGGGATATGCCAAGGCGCAGGCATCCGAGAAACGCGGAGAAATCAAAATCCGCAAACACGCCGCCGTCATTGAGGGGCATATCCTCCCTGACCGGAAAAAGCGGCGTCACTAAAGTGATTGGAGGAATTACTATGAGCAGAGTAACTGAGCTGGAAAAAGCGCTGACCACGCTGTTCCGCAAGGGTACGGAGGTCGGCTACACGGAAACGGAGATCGACGAGTTTCTGGAAAGCATTGACTATCACGCCCTGCTGCAAGCCGTTTGGAACAAGGCCGAAACGGTCTATGCCTACCGCGCAGACGGCAAAAATGCGCTGAGCTTGGACCATCGCAGCGCGGAGCTGTTCAAGCAGCGAGCGACGCTTCTCTATCAACGGTGATGTTTTACAACACAGAAAAAAGAAAAGATGGGCAGCATCCGTAAGTGATTACAGATGCTGCCCGTTGAAATTATGCTTTTATCCCCTTTCTGACAGAAGGAAGGAATCAAATTTCCTGATCCTGTTTGTGGGATGTGCGCTGCTGCGCCTGTTCAAAATTCTTGCGGGCAGAGTCCACATAGAATTTAATTTTCCAAAGCTGCTGAGAACCCTCCCAGATGGATTTGAACTGGGCATAGGTTTCGGCATGCTCCTGTTCCAATCTGGCATCCGTAATTTTCGGAATGAAAAATCATGGATACCCGTCGCTTTATGATCTTCATATTAAAATTTCCATCCTCACGAATGAAAGTCAGTATGAAAATGCAGATATTTTTCCCATTTTTTGAGCTGCACAGCTGGGACTAAAGACTCGCTGTCCAGCCGAAACAGAACTGTTCAGAGGTTCCCCGATACACGGTATCAATCTGATAAAAGTGTTATAGCAACTGCGCCAGAAGCGCGTCCGGCATTACGCCGGAGAAGCCTGGGATGGTCAGCTCTGCCGACGGGAGCAGCCGGGCCGTTCCGATGCCGATGGCTTTCATTCCGCCCCGGTGGGCGGCCTCGATACCTGCGGCTGAGTCCTCGAAAACCAGGCACTGCTCAGGTGGGAGTCCCAGAGCCTCTGCTCCTTTGAGGAACACCTCCGGGTTGGGCTTGCCGTTTACAATTTTCCTGCCGTCGATGACGGCGTCAAAAAGCGCCGTAATTTCCAGCTTTTTCAGGACAAACTCCGCATTTTTGCTGACACTGCCAAGAGCTGTCCGGTATCCCTCGGCCCGGGCAACGCGTAAGAATTCCGACACGCCCGGCAGCAGCGCCGCCGGGGTCAAAGTGCCGATCATCTCCCGGTAGCGGTCATTTTTCCGGGTGCACAGCCTCTCTTTTTCGGATTCCGAAAGGGAGAGGTTTCCCTTTTTCAGCAGAATTTCCAGGCACTGTGCCCGGCTGATGCCCAGAAAGGCCTCCTGGTCTGCCGGAGTGAAGGGAATCCCCAATTCTTCGGCAAGCTCCTGCCACGCCCGGGCGTGGAGGGGGTTCGTGTTCACCAGAACTCCGTCCAGATCGAATAACAGTCCCCGGATCACAGCAGCTTCAGGGTGCCGGAGGTGATGCGCCGACCGCTTGACCGGTCAAAGAGCATCACGCTGCTGCCGGTGATATCCAGCAGGTGTTTGCTTCCGATGGTAAACAGGGTGCTGCCGAAGACCACGCCGGTGAGCAAATACTCTCCGATGCGCACCTTGACGGTGGATTCCATGCCGGTGGGCATGGCACCGTAAATCTCGCACTCCACATTTCCACCGCCGGTGATGGACAGGAACTCCGGGCGGATGCCCAGCACCAGATCCTCGTTGGTGAGCATCGGCTCCTCGTGGATGCCGTCGTCCTCGTCGTTGACTCTGGCGATGTGGTAGCGGAAGGTCTCGTCCTTGTTGCTCTTTTCCACGTAGCCGCTCTCTCCCGCACGGGCCTTCAGAGCCTGCGCCTGGGCTTCCAGCTCCTCGTCCCGCCGGTGGAACCACTGGGGCAGCTGCAATGGCTGCTCGGGGGTGAAAACTGCCTTGTGTCCGTCCAGCAGCGTCAGCTCAATGCTGCCCTCAGGCCCCTGCCAGCCCTTGGCCTCCACAAAGTTGATGGAGGGGTTGCCCACGAAGTCTGCCGCAAAAAGATTGGCAGGGTGATTGTAAACTTCCAGCGGCGCGGCATACTGCTGAAGGACACCGTTGTTCATCAGGCAGATCTGCGTTGCCAGCGTCATGGCCTCCATTTGGTCGTGGGTGACGTATACGAAGGTGGAGCCGGTCTCCACATGGAGCCGCTGCAATTCATAGCGCATTTCCAGACGCAGTTTGGCATCCAGATTGGAAAGCGGCTCGTCCATGAACAGCACGCTGGGCTCGGGAGCCAGCGTCCGGGCGATGGCCACACGCTGCTGCTGACCGCCGGACAGCTCCGCGGGATAGCGGTCCATGAACATACTGATTTTGACGATGCGGGACACCCGGCGCACGGACAGGTCGATCTCTTCTTTGGTCAGCTTACGCACCGCAGTTTCCACCTCGCCGTCCTTGAGAAGCTCAAAGTTCTCGTTGAAGGGCTGAGCCTTTCGAGCGGCCTCCACCTTTTCTTCCAGAGCCTTTACCTCGGCGGACACGTCCTTACCCTGCTCCAAATGATAGCCGAACAGCTTTTGGGCAGTGTACTGGGAGATGGTGTAGGTATCGATCAGCTTGATGATGGCCTTCGTTTCGTCCAGCTTGCCGTTTTTATCCCGGCATTCCTCAAGAGTCTTTACCACATCCTGAGGATTTTTGAGGATCTGTGCCAGACGGGCGGCGTTTTTCGCCTCAAAGCTGATCTTCGGCATTTCCTCCTTGATGTTTGACAGGCCGAAGGAAATATTCTGGTAGACGGTCATGTTGGGCCACAGGGCATAGTTCTGGAAGAGGAAGCCCACCTTCCGCTTGTTGGCGGGGATGTTGATGCCCAGCTCACTGTCGAATACCACCGTGTCGCCGATGGTGATGCGTCCGCTAGTGGGGGTCTCCAGTCCCGCGATCATCCGCAGGGTGGTGGTCTTGCCGCAGCCGGAGGGGCCCAGCAGGGTGACAAACGCGTTATTTTCAATGACCAGATTCAGGTCGTCCACACCATAGAACTTGCCCCAGCGCTTGGTGATATGTTCAAGTTTGATTTCAGGCATAGCTTTATCCTCCGATTCCTTTGTCGAGGCTTGCGCCCGTGATTTTGTTGACGAGGGTGTTGCAGACCAGAATGGTCACGATCAGGATCAGGTTGATGCCGCTGGAGAACGCGTAGAGGCCCATCTCGTCGAAGTAGTCCAGCGTTGTCGAGAGGATGAAGCCCTGCACGCACAGCAGCATGAACAGCGACAGCTCACGCAGGCACGTCATGAACGGCAGCAGGAAACCGGAAATGATCGAGGATTTCTGGATGGGGATGATGATGCGGGTCATGCGCTTGATCCAGGGAATATCCTGAATGATGGCCGCTTCTTCGATCTCGCCCGACAGCTGGAGCATGGAATTGAGGCTGCTGCGGCTGGCAAACGGGATGTATTTGACCGTGCCGACGATAATGAGCAGCGTGTAGGTATTGAACAGGTTCAGCTTTTCCGTCGAGAACAGGATGAAGAATGCGACGCCCACAGCGATGGACGGCATGAGATACGGCAGGAAGGCGACGGAGTTCACATAGTTCGCCCAGCGGCTGCGGCGGTTTTTCGAGACGGCGTAGCCGATCATCGTGCCGATGGAGCCGGCCAGCAGCGCACAGGCCACGGAGACAAGGATCGTGCCCTTGAACGCACGCCAGATCGTCTCGTTATACAAAATGCCCTTCTGGCCGTACATGCCGTTTTCGGTGACGTTCTCCGCCGTGACCCACCACTTGGTCGTGAGGTTCGACGCGTCGCCCGTATACAGGAACGAATAGTCGCCCGGATTCGGCAGGAACGTCTCGAACGCGAAAGAAATGATGGGGAAGATACTCGTGAAGAACGTGAGAATCACAAGGATCAAGGCGATGACGACGCGGCCGGTTTTGCCGAGCGTGATCTTGGAGATCTGGCCGGATTTGCCGGTGACGGTCGTGTAGTTTTTGCGGCTTCTGAGCGAGAGCTGGTTCAGAAGCATGATCGCCACGCCGAAGACCATCATGATGATGGCAAGAATGCTCGCTTCACCCGTATACTTGGAGTTCATCGAGACATACTTGGTCGACAGCGTGCTCAGGCCCAGATAATGCGGCACCGGGTAAGAGCCCATCGCGCTGCCGAAGACCAGCAGAATGGTGGACAAAATCGCGGGCTTTACCATCGGCAGCGTAATGCGGAACATGGTCTTCCACTTGGGCGTGTCGAGAATGGTCGCGGCCTCTTCAAGATTGGCGTCCATGTTGCGGAAAATGCCGCCGATGAGGATATAGGCGAACGGCGCGTAGTGCAGGCCCAGAACCATCAGGCTCGGGAACAGGCCCTTGCACCACCACATCGGCATGTTGACACCGAACAGGGCGGCAAGCAGACCGTTGGACGTGCCGGTGACGGCGTTGGAGTTAAACAGGTTCTGCCACACGACGGCCAGCGTCCACTGCGGCATGATGTACGGGAAAATAAAGATGGAGCTCAGATATTTTCTCCACGCAAGGTCGGTGCGCGTAATCAAAAACGCAAACAGCCCGCCGTAGAGAATGGACACCACGCACGTGCCGACAGCGAGGAGCACCGTGTTGAGAAGCGGCGTCCACAGATTCGTCTTTGCCATGCGGCTGGTGAAAAGGTCGGTGTAGTTGACGGTCGTATAGCCGGACGCCTGCCCGGTCAGATGGGCGTCAATGGTGCCGGCGTGAATTTTGAAGGTATCTTCCACGATGGCGACGATCGGCGCGACCGTGGTGAAGGTCAGGACAATGCCAAGCAGCAGCAGAATGACGTTGTGCGGCTTGGAAAAGAAGGTCTTGACCTTATTGAGCACAATCGTGGATCTGCTTGCGCGGAGGGTAGTGGGTCGGCTCATGGCTTCCTCCTCTTTTCTCAGGTTTGAAGGGCGGATGATGGGGTATGTTTTTGCAAAGGCGCCCCTGGATGCGCATCCAGGGGCGCCGGTAAGGTGCTGGTTGACAGATCAGCCTGCGGAGTATTTGCTCAGCATTTCGATCCAGCTGCCGACGGTGAATGCAACGTCTGCGCAGTATTCCGGATCCTCGAGCACGAGCTTGCCGTTGGTCGTCCACCATTCATAGCCGCGGTCGTTCTTTGCTGCGAATTCAACAGTGGTGCCGTCCTCGGCCATGCCGCCGATGGAGTGATGGAAGTTGGCCTCAGTCTCCTCTGCCACGGTCGGGTTGGAGGAGTAGCCGCCCATGTCCTTGCCCCAGGCAGAGAAGCCGTCGGCGGTGCAGGTCATGTAGGCGATGAAGGCGCAGGCCGTCCAGGGCAGCGGGGAGTTATCGGTGACGAACAGGTAATGGCAGTAGCCATAGCCGCCGATACCCTGATAGCCGTCCTCATACGCGGCGACCTTGATGTTGTTGACGGAGACGGAGCTGGACTCCTCGACGGAGCGGAGCTTTGAGTAAACGAGAAGGCCGAACTGATCCTTCGCGGAAGCGTCGACAAGGGTGTTGCAGATGGGGCCGTCGTCGGTCTGGGCGTTGTAGCTTTCGACCCACAGCTTGATCCATGCCAGCGCGTAAGCGCCGTCAGCGCCGAGGCCGAGGTCGGCAGCTTCGGATTCCATCTCTGCGATAGTGGGCTGGAAGTATGCCTGCTCGTCAGCGGACAGAGCCTCAAAGGACTCCTTCAGCCACGCTGCGTAGTCGTCGCGGGTCAGCATGTACAGGAAGTTCTTGCCGACGATCTCGGAGTCGATGTCCATGAACAGGCCATGCTCGCCCTCGGCGACGAAGTCCCAGCAGTTATCGTAGGTCTTGTCGCCCACGCAGTTGTACATAAAGACCTTGTTGAGCGTCTGCAGCGGCAGGAAGCCGGTGTAGGCATCGGCGGTGGTGCTGTTGGCATCGGCCCAGTCCTTCGGGATGAAGGTGTCGAGGATGCCGGTCTGAACCATCTTGCTCTCGATCTGGTTGCCGTCCTGAATGAGGGTCATGGCGAACGTGCCGGTGCCCTTCAGGGAGTCAGCGGTCAGCTGATCGAAGATCTTGTTGTTCTTGGGCTGCTGCCACTCGAACTCCATGTTGTAGCTGGGGTCGATGGACTGCAGATACTCAATGAACAGAGGCAGGGCGCTCTTGCCGCGGCTGGAGTTGCCGACGCCGTAGAACATCTTGCCGTTGGACTCTTCAATGGCCTTCTTCGCCAGCTCTTCAAGGGTCATGCCTTCGGCTTCCTTGATGATCTGCTGGGTCGCAGTCAGATTTTCGGGCTCGGCAGCGGGCGTTTCCTCTGCGGGAGCCTCGGTGGTTTCGTTGGTTTCAGCGGGTTCGGTCGTCTGGGTGTCTTCTGCGGGAGCGGGCGTGTCAGCCGGGGTCGTCGCCGGAGCGGCAGCGCAGGCAGCCATGGACAGAACCATCACAGCAGCCAGCAGAAGCGCAAGCATCTTCTTCATTCTGATATTCCTCCTGATAAAATTTGAATTCGTGCAGCAGCTAACGGGAGTTCTGCATCGTATGCTCTCATTTTACGGTGTTTCTGCACAAAAGAACAGTGGACAAATCTGCGATTATTTGTGATTCTCTGCGATAATTTTAAAAATCCAATGAAAACCGAGCCGGAGATGTGTTATAATCAGGGCAAAATAACAGAGAATTTTGTTCTCGCTGCTACAGGACACGGAAACTATGAAACACATACGCATTCTGATATTATGTATAGCATTCGCTCTTCTGACCGGCTGCGCGCCCGCCGCACAGGATACAGCCGCCTACGCGCCGGATGAATCGGAGCGTCTTGTTCTGTACACCTCGCACAAAAAAGAGGTCTGGTGGCCGATCGTCAAGGAATTTGAATCGCGCACCGGAATCTGGGTCGAGGTCGTACAGGGCGGCACAAACGAACTGCTTGAGCAGCTGCAAAAGGAGCAGGACGCACCACGGGCCGACGTGATGTTCGGCGGCGGCGTCGAGAGTCTCGAAGCCTGCCGGGCGTTGTTTGAGCCCTACGTCTGCCGCGGCGCGGAGCAGATTTTGCCGCAGTACCGCGCGCAGGACAGCAGCTGGACGCCGTTTTCCTCGCTTCCGGTCGTGCTGGTCTACAATCCGAAGCTGCTGTCCTCCGGACAGCTCAGCTGCTGGGCCGATCTTCTCGACCCTGCGCTGCGCGGGCAGATCGCCTTTGCCGATCCATCCGTCTCCGGCTCGAGCTATACCGCGCTCGTGACGATGCTCTGCGCGCTGGGCGGCGACGCGGATAAGGTGCTGCAAACATTTGCGGAAAACCTGGACGGAAAGCTCCTGTCCGGTTCAGGTGCGATCATTTCCGCCGTTGCAAACGGCGAAGCGCTCGTCGGCATCACGCTGGAGGAGACCGCGCGCAAGCGCATTGCTGCTGGGGACGGGATCGCCATGGTCTACCCCGCAGACGGCACAAGCTGCGTACCGGACGGCTGCGCCGCGCTGAAGGGCGCGCCGCACCCCGACAACGCAAAGCTGTTTCTCGATTTTGCCGTCAGCTACGACGTGCAGCAGCTGCTGCAGTCTGATTTTTACCGCCGCCCGGTGCGCAGCGACGTGAGTCCTGCCAGCAAACTGCCGGAACTATCCGCCATTCGTCAGGTCGCGTATGACGTAAGCTGGGCAAGCGAGCACCGCGAAGCAATTCTGATGAGTTGGGCCTTTTATCTCGGGACGGAGGCGGAACAATGAAGCGGCTTCACTTTTCCTCCTTCCGTCAGCGGCTGAACGCGGCGTTTCTGGCCGTGTCTCTGGTGCCGATGCTGTTGTGCTCCGGTCTGCTGCTGCAGATTTTCCGCCTGCGCATGACGTCGAACGCCCAGCAGACGGCCCAACAGCAGCTGTCCGCCTCCTGCGAGGCGCTTGATACGCTGCACAGCGGCTTTTTGCAGACAGCCGCATCCCTGCAGCACAATCCACTCGTTGCACAGGCGCTGTTTGACGCAGAAGCGGAGGACACGGCGGTCTACAGCCAGCTGTTCGACGCTACAGAGTCCGTGCGCAGCTTTGCACGCTTTGACCTTTACGATATCAGCGGCCGCTGGCGCTATTCGACACAGACAGCGCCCGAAATCCGGTCGCTGCCGACCAACTGGGGCCTTTTATACGAGGCGGCCTGCGCCGGAACCGGTGTTCTGGTGTGCAGCGCGGCAGAAGATCCGGCCGACACAGACGAGCCGCTTCTGCACGCTGCGATGCTCCTGACCGACCGCTACGGCGCGCCGGTCGGATATCTCACCATCGGCATGCTGGAAACGCAGCTGCGGACACTGCTCGGCGGCACAGCTGGTGCGCAGAACGAACTTCTTCTGCTCGACGCGCGCTGGCGTCCGGTCTACTGCACGCAGCCGGCACAGACCCAGAGCCTCGCCGACGCGCTGCGCGGGCAGCTTTTGTCCGGCAAGGCGCTCACCGGTCTGTCTGCCGACGTTTCCTATACCGTGCGGCAGCATACCGAAACCGGTCTGTATCTCGTCCTGCAGCAGCCGCAGCCGCTCAGCGCCGGAACACTCCGGCTTTTGTACTCGGTGAGCGTGCTGTGCGCGCTGGCCTGCATCATTTTAAGCGTCGTACTCAGCCTGCAGCTAAGCCGGCAGGTCTTCCAACCGATCGGCAGACTGCATCACGCCATCCGGCAGGTCGGGAAAAATAATCTGGACGTGCAGGTTCCCGTTCCCGCCGGCCGGCATGACGAATTGGGCGAATTGGCACAGCAGTTCAACACCATGGTCGTCGCCCTCCGGCACAACCAGCAGGCACTGTTGGAAAACCAGCGCGCACTTAACCGCGCGCAGATCCGCATGCTGCAGGCGCAGCTAAACCCGCATTTTCTGTGCAACACGCTCGACACCATGAAGTGGATCAGCAAAATCAATCAAGTGCCGCAGGTGGCGCTGATGTCAACGAATCTTGCCGATATCCTTCGCTTCTGCATCACGCCGGACGAATTTGTCCCCCTGCGGCGGGAGTTGGAGATTTTGAGCCGGTACGTCGAGATTCAGCGCATCCGCCTGTCGGAAAGCTTCTCATACACGGAAGCCGTGCCGGAGGCACTTCTTTCGTGCATGGTTCCGAAAATGCTCCTGCAGCCGTTGGCAGAGAATGCCATTCTGCACGGCCTTTCCGGTGTAGAACACGGTGAACTCTCCGTCACGGCCGTACTTGCGGAGCAGGACGTGCTCGAGATCCGCGTCCGGGACAACGGCTGCGGCTTCCCGCCGGACCTTCTGGGGCCTTACAAACCGCCGGAAACGCAGACGGGACATCTGGGACTATTAAATGTAGACACGATCCTGCGCAAGCATTACGGCGACGCGTTCGGTCTGCGTCTTGAAAATCCGGAGGGCGGCGGCGCCTGTATTCTTGCGCGCCTGCCCGCGAAGGGAGGGCCCGGCGTATGATGCGGGTAATGGTTGTAGAGGATGAGGAAATGATCCGCAAGGGTATCGTCATGGCAGTAGACTGGGCGGCGCTGGACTGCATCGTGGTCGGCGAAGCCGCCAACGGCGAACAGGCCCTTGCCGTCGCGGAGGACTGCCAGCCGACGCTTATCATCACGGATCTCAAAATGCCGAAAATGGACGGGCTGGAGATGGTGCGGCGGCTGCGCGAAGCAGGCAGCCGCACGTATGTCATCATTCTGACCGCCTACGATTCGTTCGCCTACGCGCAGACGGCCATCCGTCTGGGCGCGGTGGACTTTCTGCTGAAGCCTTTTCATGACGGCGATCTGGAAAACGCCGTTCTGGCGCTGCAAAAGCGCATCGCCGCACAAACCGCACCGCAGCCAGAGCCGCTTCCCGGCGTGAAGCCCGGCCCCAAGAGCCGCTATGTGCGCGAGGCAATGGTGTACCTTGAGCAAAACTGCGGCAGCGGCGATCTGTCCGTCGGGCAGGCGGCAGCGCAGCTGGGACTGAGCGAAGGACATCTGAGCCACCTGTTCAAAAAGGAAACGGATATGACGCTCGGCGCGTATCTTACGCGCTGCCGCATCCAGAAGGCTATGGCGTTGCTGTGCGAGGGAAAGCTGAAAGTCTACGAGGTTGCGGAGGCCTGCGGCTACCGCGATATTGCATATTTTTCCGGCACCTTCAAAAAAATCACCGGGAAAACGCCCTCGGAGTATCAGGACAGTCTTTCATTTCGTTTTTAGGGTGTATCTGAAAACTCCCAATGTGACCGGCAGCGAGAAATTTTTGCGCTGAGCAAGACATTTTTTCGCAGGAATACTGACGTATTTCAAGGAAAAATGGTGCAGCGCAGCGTGAAAAGATCCGCTGTCCGGGTGCGTTGGGAGTTTTCAGATACACCCTAGAAAGGAGTGTTTCAATATGATAAGCGTTACCCACAAAACATTTCTCAGACGGGCGCAGAAACTGTAAAAAATAATAAGAAAAGTACAGGTTTTGCCAGCATAGCTATTGCGTATAGAATCGACCCGTGATATAATAAAGGAGCTATCTCACTAAGAGGCAGCCCCTAAAAATTACGAACAGGCTGTCCCATCTGTAGCGGGAAAATGGTGCAGAAAGGGTTCAACGATCTTGCCGCAAAAGCGCCGGATGTGGCGGCGCAGTGGCACCCGACCCTCAACGGAAACCTGACGCCGGAGATGGTAACGCCCGGAAGCCACCGCCGCGTCTGGTGGCAGTGCCCCCTGGGGCATACGTGGAAAGCGTTTGTCTATTCCCGCACGGGGGCGCAGAGGTGCGGCTGTGCCGGGACTGCCGGCAAAAGCTGTACGGCAGATAAAATCTGTCCTGCCGCAAGGCGGGCTTTATATAGATACTTCAAACATATGGAGGAAAGTCAATGAAAAAACGCATATTATCCCTGTTGCTGATTCTCTGCATGGCTGTGACGCTTTTGCCCACGGCAGTGTTTGCTGAATGCTACGGGAACATCAAGTGCTGGCGGGACGATCTATGTTGATGCTGTAAATGGCAATGATAGCAACGAAAATGTAGGCCAGAGCTGGGAAACAGCGTATCAGACGCTGAAAACGGCTGTTACCGCAGCCAAAAGCGGCGACACCATCATGCTGTCCGCTGCAAAGTACACACTCTATGGTATTTCTAGCACGAATACGACTAAGGGCAAGGACCTGACCTTTGTTGGACAAGGTGCCGACAAAACGGGTTGGAATATCGGCGCAGCAGTGCCCGATCCGGCTAATTTTGGCACGGAATACAACGGTGATTACAGTTTTGACGGTGCAAAAACGATTACGTTCAAGGACATGACGCTTCAGTCTGCAGGCGCAGATTATCTGGGCTTTATCCGTGCGGATCAAACGGTTGTTGAAAATTGCACGATCAACGGCAAGACTTTCTACTGGGGTTATACCTCCGCGATGTTTAAGGACACTACCTTTAACTGCCCGTCCGGCGACTACGCCGTCTGGACATACAGTTCGCCCACGATGACCTTTGACCACTGCACCTTTAATTCTTCTGGCAAGGTCATCAATGTCTTTACCGACTATGGTGCAGGCAAGAATGATATCATCGTCAATTTCAAGGACTGCACGGTTAATAATACCGGCAAAAGCTTGAAGCCCGTGCTGAACATCAACGACAGCAATATGGACAAGTTCAAGTATATTCTGAATATTTCTGGCAATACCACCGTAACTGGGGTAGATGTGGATAAGGCTACCTGCTCCCGACTTTTCGGTTTCAGTGGAAAAGCTGGCAATAACACCGGCAGAACCATTGTCAATTTCGGTAACACCACCGTCTGGGAGGGCGGCAAAATGGTCGATGCCAAGGCATACCATACCGATGGCGTCAAGGTAGATGGCGTTACCTATGGTAACGGCGGTTCCGGCGCAAACGACATCCTGTATGCAGAGGGCTACAAGGACAATGAGGTCCAAACTACCGCCACCGACTGGGCCGAGCAGGAAGACGGCTCCTATACCAGAACCGTGACGCGTAAATGCAACTACTGCGGCTATGAAGAAGAAACGACCGAAATCGACTGGAACGTTTCCAAGTCCATCATCGCCGCCGCATGTCTCAATACCAAGGATCACTATTCCTATCTGATTGGCTACTCCGACGGTACGGTCCGTCCGAACGGCAGGATCACCCGTGCGGAGGTCGCAACGATCTTCTTCCGCCTGCTGACCGACGATGCCCGCCAGCGGAACTGGTCTTCCGAGAATAACTTCTCCGACGTGAGCGCCGACAAGTGGTACAACAACGCCGTTTCCACGCTCTGTCATATGGGCGTCCTCGGCGGCTACTCCGACGGCACCTTCCGTCCGAACGCACCTATCACGCGCGCGGAATTCGCCAAGATCGCCGTGAGCTTCGCGCAGGCAAACGGCTCCGCCGTCTACAGCTACTTCACTGATGTGAAGACGACCGACTGGTTCGCCCCGTACGTCACCGCAGCAAAGGACAGCAGCCTGATCGAGGGCTATTCCGACGGCTCGTTCAAACCTGAAAACAGGATCACACGCGCCGAGGCCTGCGCCATCGTCAACCGCGTGCTCGGCCGCAAGCCGTCGAAGTCTCACATGAAGATCTCCGGCCGCATCGATTGGCCGGACTGCACCACGGCAGACTGGTTCTATGAGGCGATCATGGAGGCCACCAACAGCCACACCTACCAGATGGGCAAGCGTGTCGAGACCTGGAACGACAAGCTCCCGCAGCGCGACTGGGCCGCACTCGAAAACAACTGGGCCAGCGCCTACACCGGCAAGGGCGGCGAAGTGCACTGACCACCCCCTCCTCCCCCCGGGTCCCCTGCCCGGGGGCCCCACAAAAGCAGCCCCCTCATTGATATGCTCCCTTTATGAGCAATGTCATTAAGTTAAGCCTGCGCAAAGGACAAAGCAGCTACCGCAAGTAAGCAAAAGCGCTTATTTTTGCGGTAGCTGCCCTTTTTGCGCATGACAAAAGCAGGTGTCCAGAGGACATCTGTGATTACGTAATATTGTAAGTTGTTTTAAGAAAACCGGTATTGGAAAGCTATAGCGGAAACAGGGTTTTGATAACGCTTATATTGTCGCCCCGGCCTAATTGGCGACAGGTGCTTAGGGTGTATCTGAAAACTCCCAACGCACCCGGACAGCGGGCCTTTTTGCGGTGCGCCGCGTCATTTTTCCTTGAAATACGTCAGTATTCCTGCGAAAAAATGTCTTGCGCAACGCAAAAATCCCTCGCTGCCGGTCACATCATGAGTTTTCAGATACACCCTAGACAATATTCCAAATATTTGAGCAGGTCTGATTTCCCCTTTCAGGAATTGTTTGCATACAAGTATAGCAACCAAAAAGTTGATTTGTTTTTCCTGTGGGACAGGTATTTTCCGCGCAATAAGCGAAGCATTATTTGTATTATAGCGACTTTTTTGAAAATATCCATGCAGCACAATCTCTATTTGCGCAGAATTCTTCCTTGCAGATTTGTGCATTTCGCTGCCGGAGGGTACAGTCACCGGAAAGTCCGCTCTGCATGGAGCTGCACCGCCCTGAAGCAGTCCGCGCAGGTGCTTTTTCCGTATTCCTTGCCTGCGCTGCGAAATTGCCCATCTTTCCGGCAGCGCTTTCCTGTATCTGGCGCGTGATAAAATACCGCCTGCCGGAACTGCTCCGGCAGGCGGTATGACGAGATCTGGCCGGAGATACTGGAGATGTTCCGCCGCGCCGGGATCCGGAACTATTCGATCTGGCAGGCAGGCGATACGCTTTTCGGATATTACGAATGTGACGATCTGCAAACAGCGCTTGCCGTGCAGAAGGACGCGCCTGTCAGCGCACGCTGGCGCACATATATGCGCGATGTGATCCGTATGGAACGGGATCCGAAGAGCGGCGCACAGCCGCATCTGGAGCAGGTGTTCTTTTTCGGCTGTGACACCTGTACCTGAAGGCACAGGCCTACATATTCTTAAAAGGCAGTCTGCGGTTATACAACGCAGGTCCAGCCGAAGGGGTCTGGCCGGGTGCCCCACTGAATGCCAGTCAGCTCGTCGTAGAGTCTCTGTGACAGCGCGCCGATCCGGTTCTGGTTGACCTCGAACGTTTCTTCGTTCCATGCCAGCTCCCCGATGGGCGAAATGACGGCTGCGGTGCCGACGCACCACGCTTCCTCCAGCGTGCCGTTTTTGGCAGCCTCGAACAGCTCGTCCACGCTGAGCAGCCGCTCCTCGACCGGAACGCCCCAGCTCTTCAGCAGCTCGATGCAGGACTTTCTGGTAATGCCCGGCAGAATCGAGCCTGTCAGCATCGGCGTGACGACGGTTCCGGCGATCTTGAACATGACGTTCATGCCGCCGCCCTCTTCCACGTATTTTCGCTCCACGCCGTCCAGCCACAGGACCTGCGAATATCCTTTTTCCAGCGCCTTATCGCCCGCGCGGTTGGCTGCGGCGTAGTTGCCGCCGCACTTGGCCTCGCCCGTTCCGCCGCGCACCGCACGCACGTCCTCCGTCTCGACCATGATTGGCACAGGCTTCAGTCCGTCTGAGAAATAGCTTCCCGACGGAGACAGAATGATTGCAAATGTCGCCTCATGCACGCCATGCAGGGCAAGCGTCGGGTCTGTCGAATACAGGAAGGGGCGGATATAGAGCGACGTGCCGGGTGCAGACGGGACCCACGCGGCATCCATCTTTACCAGCTCCCGGATCGCCTGCAGGCCGTCGCGCTCATCGATGCGCGGCAGGCCCAGCCGGTCGCAGGAGCGGTTCAGCCGTGCGACGTTTTCCCAGGGTCTGAACAGCTGCACCGCTCCATCCGGGCGGCGGTACGCCTTCAGTCCCTCGAAGACCTCCGTGCCGTAATGCAGAACGCTTGCCGCCGGAGAAATGCTGATCGGCCCGAAGGGTACGATGCGCGCGTTGTGCCACCCCTCCCGGTCTGTATAATTCATCAGAAACATATGGTCCGTGAATACGGAGCCGAAGCCGAGCCGGTCGGCGGGCGGCAGCTTGCCGGGATGCGTTGTTTTTGTCATGCTGATGTTCATCGTCATAGCCTCCTGTCTGAACGGTTTTTTATAGTTCCTTGAGATGCTGCATATTGCGGCGGATGCCCTGTACAGCCAGTGCATACGCGACGTGCGCGCCCACATGGCCAAGCCCGATCACACCGAGACTTCTTTTCCTGCTCATAGTAAGCACATCCTTTCGTATCGTGTTCAAAGAATATTGGTGTAGCCCATAAGACTTGCGTCCGCCTGCGCAGCGGCCTGTTTGCCGCTGGCAATAGCCAGCACGACGAGCGACACGCCAGACGCCATATCGCCTGCTGTCAGGGCCGGCACGCCGGTCTTCCGGACAGCCTCATACGCATCCACAGACGCCGGTTCACACCCGGAAAAGCCGGAGGCAAGCAGCAGCAGATCGCAGGGCAGCTGTTCGCCGCTCCCCTGCAGGATCACCGCGTTTACAGAGCCGTCATCGCCGCAGACAAGCCGTTCGATCTGCGTCTCATAGCGCCGGATATCCGCGCCGAAGACAGCCTCCGCCTCCTCGTGCGCACGGTCGCGTTTTTCTGTCTGCTCCGTGCGCGGCTTGCGGATCAGCTGCGTGATGGACCGGCAGCCCTGCCGCAGCGCAACGGAGATGCAGTCTGAAGCGCTGTCGCCCGCACCGACCAGCACGACCTGCCTGCCGGACGCCGTTACGGCGGGTTCTGTTTTTTCAAGCAGCGACTGCGCCGAGGCGCGCAGATAATCGAGCGCGTAGAAAACACCGGCCGTTTCGGCAAACGGCAGCGGCCGCGGCTGCTGCGCGCCGCAGCAGAAGATCACAAGGTCAAACTGTGCGGCCAGTTCCTCCGGGCTGATCTGCTGCCCCACACGGCAGCTTGTCCGGAAGCTGACACCCTCGCGCTCCATGAGCGAAACGCGGCGGGCAACGATCTGCTTCGGCAGCTTCATTTCCGGGATGCCATAGGTCAGAAGCCCGCCCGGAAGCGGGTCTTTTTCAAAAACCGTCACATGATGGCCGCGGCGATTGAGATAGTAAGCTGCGGAAAGTCCGGCCGGGCCGGAGCCGATCACCGCGATTTTTTTATCCGAACGCGCAGCGGACGGCATGGGCTGCATCAGGTCGTTTTCAAAGCCATACTCGATGATGGAAAGCTCGTTTTCCCGGATCGTGACCGGCTCGGACACCTGGCCGCAGACGCAGGCTCTTTCACACAACGCCGGGCAGACCCGGCCTGTAAACTCCGGGAAGGGGCTTGTCTTCAGCAGCCTCTGCAGCGCACCCTCATAATTTCCGTTCCATAGAAGATCGTTCCACTCCGGGATCAGGTTATGCAGCGGGCAGCCGAGCAGCACGCCCTCAAACGACGCGCCTGCCTGGCAGAACGGCACGCCGCAGTCCATGCAGCGGCCGGACTGTCGGCGGCGGTTCCGTTCAGACAGCGGCAGCTCGACCGGCGCATAGTCGCCTGTGCGCGCCGCCGCGTCACGGCTCGGACAGTTGACGCGCGTATAATCCAGAAATCCAGTCGGTTTTCCCATGACTTTATTCCTCCCGCTTCAAAAACGCTTCAAGTTCTGCCTCATCCCGCGTCATACCGGCTGCCTCATACCGGCCGATCAGCTGCAGCATATGGCTGTAGTCATACGGAATGATCTTTTTGAAATCCGCAAGCCGCTCGTTGAAGTGTTCGAGAATGGCGCGGCCTTTTTTTGAGCCTGTGAGCGCCACATGACGCTGCAGAAGCTCCCGGAGACGGGAAATGTCCTGCTTCTGTGTAACGGCCTCGACGGAGACAAGCTCCTTGTTGACGCGCAGATAGAACTTATGCTCCGGGTCCAGCACATAGGCAACGCCGCCCGACATCCCGGCGGCAAAGTTCCGCCCGGTAGGCCCCAGAACGACGACCGTGCCGCCCGTCATATATTCACAGCCGTGGTCGCCGACGCCCTCCACAACGGCGGTCGCGCCGGAATTGCGCACGCAGAAGCGTTCGCCCGCAATACCGGAAATGAAGGCGCCGCCGCTCGTTGCGCCGTAGAGCGCGACATTGCCGATGATGACGTTGTCGGCAGGCTCAAACGTGCTGGCCCGATCCGCAAAAACGACCAGTCTGCCGCCGGAAAGGCCCTTGCCGAAGTAGTCGTTGCTGTCGCCCTCGAGCGAAAGCGTTACGCCCTTCGGCAAAAACGCGCCGAATGACTGCCCGGCTCCGCCGCGGCAGTGGATCTGATAAGTATCATCCTCCAGCGTGCTGCCCCAGCGGCGCGTGATCTCCGCGCCGAAGAGCGTGCCGAATGCACGATCAGAACAGGAAATATCAACAGTGCAGCGCTTTGGGACAGCCGGTTTTCCCTTTTTCGGAAGCAGCGGCAAAAGCACCTGCTTATCCAGCGTCGTATCCAGCTTGAAATCGAACCGCTGTACCGGATCATAATGGCAGTTTTCCTCGCCGCAGCGGGCCAGAATGCCGGAGACGTCTACCATCGCGGCGCGCTGCGTGATCTGATGCGGCAGGATGTGCAGATACTCCGTATGACCGACCAGCTCGTCGACCGTGCGCACGCCGAGCTTCGCCATGATCATGCGCAGCTCCTGTGCGACAAACTCCATAAAGTGCATGACATACTCCGGCTTGCCGCAGAAGTTTTTCCGCAGCTCCGGCCTCTGGGTCGCGATGCCCATCGGGCAGGTATCAAGATTGCACACGCGCATCATGACGCAGCCGAGGCACACCAGCGGCGCGGTTGCAAATCCGAACTCCTCCGCGCCGAGCATACAGGCAATTGCCACATCGCGGCCGGTCATAAGCTTGCCGTCTGTTTCGAGGCGCACACGGCCGCGCAGACCGTTGGCAATGAGGCTCTGGTGCGCTTCGGCCAGACCAAGCTCCCACGGAAGACCGGCATTGTAAATGGAACTGCGCGGGGCCGCGCCGGTTCCACCGTCATAGCCGGAAATGAGCACCGTCTGCGCGCCTGCCTTGGCAACGCCTGCGGCAATGGTACCAACGCCCGCCTCGGAGACGAGCTTGACGGAAATATCAGCGTTTTCGTTGGCGCATTTCAGATCGTAGATCAGCTGTGCCAGATCCTCGATCGAGTAGATATCATGGTGCGGCGGCGGTGAGATGAGCGCCACACCGGGCGTGGAATGCCGCGTGCGCGCGATCCACGGCCAGACCTTGCTGCCGGGCAGATGGCCGCCCTCGCCGGGCTTGGCGCCCTGCGCCAGCTTGATCTGGATCTCGCTTGCACTTACAAGATACTCGCTTGTAACGCCGAACCGGCCTGAAGCGACCTGCTTGATGGCGGAGTTTTCCTCCGTACCGAGTCTCGCGGGTTCCTCCCCGCCCTCGCCGGAGTTGGACTTTCCGCCCAGGCGGTTCATCGCAATGGCAAGGCAGCGGTGCGCTTCTTCGGAGATGGAGCCGTAGGACATGGCGCCGGTTTTGAAGCGTTTGACGATGCTGGAGGCTGGCTCGACCTCGCCCAGCGGAATTGCCTTTGTCTCGTCAAACCGGAACCCGAGCAGACCGCGCAGCGTATGCGGCAGCAATTCATCGTCGACCATGGCGGAGTACCTGCGGAAGCACGCAAAATCACCGGTGCGGACGGCCTTCTGCAGCGTCAGGATGGTCATCGGATTATACATATGATCTTCCATATCGCCGCCGGAGCGGAGCTTGTGGAAGCCGGAGGAATCAACAGTCAGATCGACGGTCAGATCCATCGGGTCAAACGCCCGGTCATGCCGCCAGACAACAGCGTCGTTCATCTCCTGCAAGCCGACGCCGCCGACGCGGCTGACCGTGTTTGTGAAATACCGGTCCACGACATCCCTGCAGATGCCGACGGCCTCAAAAATCTGTGCGCCCTCATACGACTGCATACTGGAAATGCCCATTTTGGATGCGATCCGCATCACGCCGTCCAGAATGGCCTGATCATAGGCATCGACCGCGGCATAGTAGTCCTTGTTGAGCGCCCCTTCGGCGACGAGCTCGCCGATGCAGTCCTGTGCGAGATAGGGATTGACCGCGCTTGCGCCGTAGCCGAAGAGCGTAGCGAAATGGTGCACGTCGCGCGGCTCGGCGCTCTCAAGGATCAGGGAGATCGCCGTGCGCTTTTTCGTGCGGACAAGATACTGCTGCACGGCGGACACTGCCAGCAAAGACGGGATGGCGATGTGGTTCTCATCCACACCGCGGTCGGAGAGAATGAGGATATTTGCCCCGGCGTAATACGCCTTATCACAGGCAACAAACAGCCGGTCGAGCGCAAGCGCAAGCGAGGCATTCTTATAATACAGCAGCGAGACCTTCTTCGCCTGAAGTCCCGGCATATGAAGCCCTTCGATCTTCATGAGATCCCGGCTGGTCAGAACGGGATTGTTGATCTGCAGGACGCGGCAGTTTTCCGCGCAGTCGGAAAGAAGATTGCCGTCGGAACCTGCGTAGACGGTCGTGTCAGTAACGATGGCCTCGCGCAGCGCGTCGATCGGCGGGTTCGTGACCTGCGCAAACATCTGCTTGAAGTAATAGAACAGCGGCTGATGCTTTTCTGACAGGACGGCCAGCGGGATATCCGCCCCCATGGAGGCGGTCGGTTCCGTGCCGTTTTTCGCCATGGGCAATATGGCTGAGTGGATCTCGTCATAGGTATAGCCGAAGATCTTATACAGGCGGCTGCGCTCCAGCGCCGTGTATTCCGGAACCTTCCGGTTTGGAATTGGAATATCCGCCAGCTGCAGCAGCTCCTGATCGAGCCACTCGCCATAGGGATGCTCCGCTGCGTAACGGTGCTTGAGTTCCCGGTCTTCCAGAACGGTGCCGGTCCGGGTATCGACCAGAAGCATTTTCCCCGGCTGCAGGCGGGATTTGCGGACGATCCGCTCCGGCGGGATCGGCAGCGCGCCGACCTCTGAGGCCAGAATCAGATAGCCGTCGTTTGTGACCAGATAGCGTGCCGGGCGCAGGCCGTTGCGGTCAAGCACAGCGCCGACCTGCTCGCCGTCGGAGAAGAGGATGGCTGCCGGGCCGTCCCACGGCTCCATCATGGAGGCGTAATAGTGGAACATATCGCGCTTTTCCCGGGACATATTCTTATCCCGTCCCCACGGCTCCGGGATGCACAGCATCACAGCCTTTGGCAGCTCGATGCCGCTGTACATGAGAAATTCCAGTGTGTTGTCCAGCATGGACGAATCAGAGCCGTCCGTCTCCACGACAGGATAGACTCTGGCGATCTCCTCGCCCAGAACCGGAGAGGCCATCGTCTCCTCGCGGGCAAGCATTCGGTTGATGTTGCCGCGGATGGTGTTGATCTCGCCGTTGTGAAGAATGATGCGGTTGGGATGCGCCCGCTTCCACGAGGGCGTGGTGTTGGTGGAGAAGCGGGAATGCACGAGCGCAAGTGCAGAGGCAAAATCCGCGTCCTGCAGATCCGGATAGAATTTCCGCAGCTGCCAGACCAGAAACAGCCCCTTGTATACGATCGTCCGGCTGGACATCGATACGACGTAGGTGCCGGAGACGGAATGCTCGTACTCGCGCCGGGCCAGATACAGTTTTCGGTCAAAATCCAGGCCGCGCGCGGTCTTTTCCGGGCGGCGGATAAAGCACTGCGCGATTGCAGGCATACTGCTCCGCGCTTTTTCGCTCAGAATCTCCGGACAGACCGGCACATCCCGCCAGAACAGCAGCCCCAGCCCTTCGCGCGACAGGATCATCTCCAGCAGCTTTCGGCTGCGCATACGTTTGAGCGGATCCTGCGGAAAAAAGATCATGGCGACGCCGTAATCGCCCGCTTCCGGAAGCGGTTTTCCCGCCTGCCGCGCTGTTTTTTCAAAAAAGGCATACGGAAGCTGCGTCATAATGCCGACGCCATCGCCGGTAGTGCCATCGGCGTCCTTGCCTGTGCGGTGTTCAAGCTTTTCGACGATCTTCAGCGCGTCATCTACTGCCCGATGCGTTCTCTGTCCGCTGATATTGACAACGGCGCCGATCCCGCAGGCATCATGCTGGCTTTCCTGTTCGGTGAATCGTTGCTGATGTACCTGTTCCATGCTTTCCTGTCCCCTCTTCCGCTGTAAAGCCTGTGCCGCTTCACGCTGCATATTCTCCGGGAATGCGAACGCCCACCCAATATGTCCTCGCATCATATACATATGTCTTTATAAAAAGAATTTCTATTTATTTTAGTGATGTATATCGTTAATGTCAACAATTTTCGCCCGTTTGATTTATTCATATTGCTGAACGCTGCCTTCAGAAATTCTAATATTGCTTTTTCCCATGCAGCGCTTGACATTTGCCTGCGGCGCGCGTATAATGCGCTCAAACGAACGGTTCGGCAATGTCCTTCCGGCTCATATGGAGACGCAGAAGCAGCGGCTGGATACAATTATAAAGCATATTTCGTGATTCCTCTTTTCATTTGTGTTGACGGCGGCCCGCAGGAAAACCTGCGGGCCGCCGTCATATGCTAAAAAGCCGCTGACCGGCAAATGCGTGCCTGTTTGACTCCTGATCCATACGCAGAAGTGTTCAGAACGCGGGGGGCTTTGAAAAGCTGACGGGGCTGCAGCGATTTCTCGCTGTAGCCCCGTTTAAATTTGTTCAGCGGCCCTGATAGTATCTGCACAGGAAGGTCACGATCTGGGCGCGGGTGCAGTAGGCGTCCGGGCTGAAGGTCGTGTCGCTGGTGCCGGTGGTGATGCGGTTGTCATAGGCCCAGAGGATGGCGTCGTAGTTGTACGCCGTGGTCTTGACATCCGTGAAGGGGTTGAACGTGCTGGGCTTGGCGGCGGAGGCGGCGCGGTAGAGGAACGTTGCGACCTGGCCACGGGTGACCGTTACGTCAGGCCCGAAGGTGGTGGCATTGAGGCCGGTGGTGATGCCCTGCTCAACAGCCCAGAGGACTGCGTTGTAGTAATAATCGCTGGGCTGCACGTCCGTGAACGGGCAGACACGATATCTGGGCAGCGGGGAACCGGCTGCGCGCCAGAGGAAGGTGACGGTCTGTGCGCGGGTGCAGACGGCGTTGGGCGAGAAGGTGTAGCGGCCCGTGCCGGAGGCGATGCCGTTTTCTGCGGCCCACTTGACAGCGTCGTAGAAGTAGTCAAGGCGGCTCACGTCATGGAAGTTGAAGCTGCCCGTATTGCCGCCGATCACGCCGGGGATGTAATCCATGCCGTCGTCGACATAGGGAACGAGCGTGCCGGTGAGGATGGTGTAGTTGTGCGTGTCGTTCGGGGTGAACGTCCATGCGTACGCCTTGCCGTCCTCAAGAACGGTCGTGAGGGGCAGATCCCACGCGATGGTGCCGGCCGGGCGGATGGTGCCGACGGTGAGCTTGGCGTCGGCAAGGGTCTTGCCGCTCGTTTCGAGCTTTGTGTAGCCGGGCGTGCCGGTCGGGGTCGCCTTGGTGATGGTGAAGGTCGCGGTCTTGTAGCCGAAGCTGGCGTCGCTGTTGAAGGTCACGGCGACGGTGTAGGTGCCGACAGTCAGCGGGAGGCCGGAGGCGTCAAGCGAAGCGCCGGTCGAGGCGTTGGGCGTGTAGCCGTAGCGCAGCGTGCCGGAATAGCCGGAAATGGTCGCATTCTCGTACTTGATGCCAGTACCGGTGTAGACAGCGGAGCCATCCGGGAAGGAGATGCTGCCGGAGACGTCGGTTCTGTCGTGGGTCGAGATCGTCAGCGCATAGCTGCCACCGTTGTAGTTGCCGGAGACCGGGGTGACAGTGACCGTGAAGGTCGCCGCGCCGACTTCGTTCTTCAGCCGGAAGGTGATCTTGTTTTCGCCTTCGACAACCGCAGGTGCCACAGCGAAGATGTCGTCTCCGCCCTCAACAGCGGTGAGCTTGATGGAGAAGCCGGTTTCGGTCTCGCCTGCGAGGAAGAAGTCGGACGGGAGCGTTCTGGTCTTCAGGTCGGTCTCGGTGCAGAGCTCGGAGATCGTGCAGGGGTTCAGGGTCAGGCCGGCCTTGTTGATGGTGAAGGTCTTGCTGGCCGTGCCGGTGAAGTTGCCCTTGCCGGTGACGGTAACGGTGGCGGTACCGGCGTTGATGTTGGAGGCGTAAGAAACGGTGTAATCCTTATCTGCCTCAAGCGTTCTGCCGCTGATCGCAACGGTCACTTCCGGAGTATGTGCCTTGGTGTTATAGGTCACGTCAGCGATAGGCGCGAACGTGCAGCCGGAAATTTCCGCAGAATTGATAGTGAAGGTCTTTTCCGTCGAGCCCGTGAAGTGATCGCCTATACCGGTGATGATGATCTTCGCAGTACCGGCGTTGATGTTGTTCTCATAGGAAACCGTGTAGTCGGTATCAGCTGTTAGCGCAGCATCATTGAAGGAAACGGCAACTTCAGGCTTCCATTCCTTGCCAGTGTAGCCATAGGGGCCGGCATCATAGGTGATCTCAGCGCTGGAGATGTCCGCCTTGGCAACCTCGAAGGACTTTGTGACTGTGCCGGTGTAGTTGCCCGTGCCGGCGACGGTGACGGGATAGCTGCCCGGCTCAGTGCCGGTCAGGTCGGAAACGGTATAGTCCGTGCCGACGGTCAGGGTCTTGCCGTTAACTGTGACGGTCACAGTCTGGGTCAGTTCATTGCCGGTGTAGGTCAGTTCCTTATCAAAGGCAACGTCCTTGGCTTCGATCTCGCGCGGTTCGACCGTGAAGGTCGCTTCTGCGGTGTAGATCGTGCTCTCGCTCTCGCAGGATGCGGTGACTTTGTAGGTGCCTGCGTCGAACGGCTGCGCGGTGGTGAGCACCTCATTGTTGTCCTTGTCGAAGAACTTGAACGTGACGTCGCCTGCACCTGCCGGTTTGGACTCGCCGACGCTGGGGGTAACAGTATCGCCGTAGGTGACGGTAGCAGGAACGTCGATCTGGAGTTTTTCCGTATCGGTTCTCTTGTTAATGATCTTGATGGTGAGCGTATTGCCGGACGTCTCATTGTAATTCGCCGAAGAGAATTTCAATGTAGCCGTGTCAGACGCGTTATTAGCAGCATCTGTCTTATCCGTATCTCTCAGCATAAACGTGACAGAACGCATGTCATCGCTTGGTAAGTAACCTGTAATCAGGCTATTTCCCGCGTGAGTAACCTCAATTTTAATGCCGTCCTGCGTCAGACCGAAATCAGCCGGAGTAACCGTGACTTCCTTTGTACCGAAGAGCACGGATTTTTCTGCGTCCGTCGGCGCGAGGTCGCCTTTGACGATCGCCCAATCCAGTTCTCTGGTCGTAACGGACTCGTAGATTGCATAATGCGCATCGTCCACCGCGCTGATCGTTGCAGCCGCCTTATAGGTGTTAACGTCCGTTGCCGTGTTGTTTTCGTAGTCAACCTTGATCTTGCCCTGCAGGTCTTCCGGAATCACCAGTTCAACCGTGTGCACAGTGCCGTCATATTTGAAAGCTTCTGTGTAGTCCCAGTCCTTAATATCGTCAATAGAAATTGTGGCCTTATGGACGGGCACACGAACGTTGAGCGAAAGCTCGGCATAGTTCTCGCTGTCAGTCGGGACAAACTTTGCCGCGAATGCTCTTCCGTACGGCTCAGGTGTGCCGGTGTAAACGGTCGGGTCGCCGACGTCTTCGTTCGGATTTACCCATTCGAAGTGGCCGTCGACCGGCGTTTTGTTTGCATCACCGGCAACGATTACCGCGCCGCCGGTGAAGCTGAGGTCGCTGAGCTTCATGCCATAGTGCGCATTGGGCGTAGTGCCGGGAGTCAAAAGCACTGCGAGGGTATCCTTGCCAGCAGTCGTCGCAGTCACGACTGCCTTATAAGTGGTTACGCCATTAACCGGAATTCCTTCTACGATATCGGCTGTCAGGCTTTCGCCGCCGTTGATCGTATAAGTCAGCTTCTGCGTGGTGTCAATGACATAGTTCTCATAAGCTTCCAGTCCGATCTCGATGGTGTAGGTCGTGTCTGCCTTGAACTTATCAGTGGACCCAAGACGATTGCCATCGGGATCATAGCAGCTATAGCCCACCCGCAGGCCGGGGGTCGTCGTGTCGACATCCAGATCAAAGGCTTTCTCGCCCTTGACGAAGTTGGTGATCGTTACCACGGGATTGGTGATCGGTCTCGAAACGATGGTCACAACGACCTCGTTGGAGGTTGCCGCCTCATGGTTGTCATCCGCAGAACGGACGGCCCAGAAGGTATAGGCACCGACGTTCAACTGTGTCGATGTACTGTCGTATACTGTACCGGTACTCTCGTCCGCTGTTTTATAGTAGATCACGACATCAGAAGGATTACCCCCGCCGATGGCGATACCGTTGCCGTCGGTGAACATGATGGAGTCGCCGTATGTAATCGTAACTGCGTTTTCTTCGTTGTTGACCTTCAGCGTCAGCTTGCCGGTGGCTTTTGTGATCTCAAAGGTCTTTTCGGCAGAACCGGTATACTCGGTTCCAGCAGCGGTGACAATCACCTTGGCCTCTGTCGTAACGTTGGTGTTATTGTCATAGGACAGCGTATAATCCGTGTCCTTTACAAGCTCCTTCCCGTTCAGGCTGACCGCCGGTTCGGGCTTGATCTGTTCGCCGGTGTATTCGAAGGGGCCGACATCTTCAATGGAAGCACCGCTGATATTGGCGGGACTCACAGTCAGAACGCCGGTCGTTTCCGCAGTGAAGCTGCCGACCGTGACCGTGATGCGCTTGCCATTGTGTTCAGCGACTGTCAGTTCGGTGTTCTTTGCCGGGTCAGTCGCGTACACGCCGGAGCCAAGCTCAACCGTATTGCCGCTTGCGTATTGCGCGGAAACGACAAGGCCTGTCAGGTTCAGCTTATCGCCGCTGTTGTAGCTCATGTTGGGTTCGTGTGTGATCGAAATGCCGGTCATGGTATCCGGCTTTACTGTGATCGTGACATCGCAGGTATAGCCGTTATAGCTGGCCGTGACGACATTTTTGCCTTCCACAAGGCCAGTGGCCGGAAGCGTGACGGTGAAGTCGCTAACCGCAGTCACATTGCCGTTTTCGTCGATGTATTCACCGACAAGGTTTTCTGCGATCTTCGCCGCAGTGGTGGTGGGGAAGAAGTCCGCCGCACCATCCTTGACGCGGGCAGTAAATGCGGGGCATTCAACAATAGTGAAGTCCTTTTCGTTGACATCGAAAATCATGTTGGTTTCCGAGCCGAGGTGGAAAAGTGTCTTCAGTTCATCTTCTGTAACAGTCTTTTTTGCTTCGAAAACCGCCTCAAAGAAGTTGCCAGCCGTAACGAGCTTTCCTCTGTTGGTTCGGATTCCTGATGTGGTTGCAAGCGTAATCGTAAGCAGGCCGTTTCCATCGTTGTTTGGAATAAAGGTTCCCTGATATTCGTAAAAAACACTATTTACAGTGGCCTCTCCCGTATCCGGGATATTGACCGCTTCGGCGTCATATCTCACAGAGATGGTTGCGCCCGTAACCGTGCTATTTTCGTCCGAAGGATTATCGAAAAAAGCCAGTCTGACACAATAGGTCTTTCCTGCTTCAAGCGCCTGTACCGCAGCTCCAGCGGCTTCGTTGTCTTCATCGTACTCAAAGTATTTCCAGCCCAGATGAATTTTTTCATCCTTTGTGCCGGGAATAACCGAGCCCGCAAATACGTTTAAACTAAGAGTAGACATCAACATCATAATTGCAAGAAGCAATGCACATACTCTCTTCAATCTATTTTTCATATGCTTTCAACTCGCCTCCAGATTAGTCTTCAAAGCTCGTAATCAGTTTTGCTGCATAGCGGAGAATCTTCACAGCATCCTTGGGGTCAACCGTATTGTCACCATTGACATCAGCTGCCTTTAGTTGATCTCCGCTGAGTGTAATCAATGCAGCAGCGTGTCTCAATACAAGCACTGCATCTTTGGGGTCAATGCTTCCATCGTTATTCACATCGCCCGGCGTGTACGGCGGCTTCTCGCCGTACTTGAACGATGCGACCTTCTTGAGCGCCTTGTCGGTCGTGCTGATGTAGATGTTATATGTGCCTTCCTTCAGCGCCTTGGGCTTCAGGGTGAATTTTGCCTCGCCGTCTGTCACGGTCACCTGGTCAATGTACTGGATGTTTCCGCTCGTCGGAACGCCGCTGTTATCGTCAAGAAGCAGCACGAGCGAATATGCGCCGGTCAGGCCGGTGCAGTTCAGCTCGAACGTGTCCGCGCCTGCGTAGAAGCCGCCGTCCTTCGTGCCGTTCGTCACGGTCAGGGGGCCGGTCACATTATAGACGCCGAGGACTTCCGTGTCTTCCGCAAACGCGGCTGCGGTGAGCATTGTGAGTGTCAGCACTGCGAGCAGCAGCGCAAGCATTCTTCTTTTCATGCCGCTTCCTCCATCGTCATAAATTGATCTGCATACCGCAGCAGGATCGCCGCGATCTGTGCGCGGGACGCGTTGGCCTCCGGCGCGATGCGGCTGCCGCCGACGCCGGAAACAAGCTCGTGGTAGACCGCCCACCATGTCGCGTCCTTCGCCCAGGCGGCGATGGTCGTGCTGTCGGCGAAGGTCTGCTCATAGATGCCGGTCAGCGTCAGCTCTGTGCCGCTCTGCCCGCCGTTCAGGCGGAAGAGGATGGCCATGGCCTGCTGGCGCGTGATGGGGGCGTCGGGGCCGAAGCGCGTGTCGGACAGGCCGTTCACATAGCCTTTTTCTACGGCCCAGCTCAGTGCGTCCTGATACCAGTCTGCGCTGGCGTCTGCAAACGAGGCCGCCTTGGCCGCGGCGGGCTTGCCGCACATGCGCCAGAGCATGAGGACGAACTGCGCGCGGGTCACGGGGGTGTCGGGCCGGAAGGTGCCGTCGGAATAGCCGGTGGCAAGGCCCAGTTCCGCCGCGCGTTCGACCGAGGCGAAGGCCCAGTGGCCACGGGTCACGTCGCGGAAGGAGGCGGGCTGCGTTTCCGCCGCGCCGTCTGCGGGGGTCTCCTCGTCGGTCTTTTCTCCGTCATCCTGCTTGTCGTCGTCGGCGGGCTTATCGGGCGTTTCCGGCGTGGAGCCGGTGGAACCGGAGCTTTCGGAGCCGATGTCCTGCGTGATGAGCGCCGGGAGCGAGTACGTGGCGGAAAGGGACTTTCCGTCCGGATCGGCAAGGACTGCGTCAACCAGTCTGAACTTCGCGTTGCCCGCCGCCTTGACCCGGAAGGTGAAGGTGACGATGCCGCCGTCGGTCTTGACGGCGGTGGTGGTCGCCGCTGCGAGGATCGCGCCGACGCCGCCGCGCGTTGCGTGCGGGTTGCTCGCGGCGAGCATACCGGCAACGAGCGCGCCGTTTTCAATGCCGGTGCATTCGACAACGGAATCGTCGTAGCCCAGTTTGATCTGCACAGCGCCGAGGCCCGTGTTGCCGGTCAACTCGACCGTGACGGTAAAGGTCTGTCCAACGTCCGGCAGCTTGTCCGGGGCTGTGAGCTTGAGCGTCGTGCCTGCGGCGCAGGCAAGCGGCGTCAGCAGCTGCACCGCTAGCAGCAGTGCGATGCCTATGGCCAATATTCGGTTGCGTTTCATTCTTCGCATTCCTCCTCATCTCGGTCGGACGTACAATCGGGGTGAAATTGTAACAGGGTGCTGCAAGAGTCTACACTACCCCTAGTATTTGTAGAATAATTATATACGAACTGTGCCGCAATTGCAAGATGCTGGCTGCTTTATTTGTGGGGAATTTGGAGAAAAAGTTTTTTCGGAGAAAAAACTTTTTCCGGATGGGCGGCGATGCTGTGAAGCTTCAACAATTCGCGGCTGCTCCCCGCCCTCATCCGGCCCTTCGGGCCGCCTTCCCCGGCGTGGAAGGCTTTGAGTGCGTGCGGATTTGCCGGACTGTCGGCGGTTTAACCGGGAATTGATTTGGATTTAAGATTCTGCGGGAAATATCACGAAGATTTAACGTAATTCTGGACGCGCATTTGACATTCTCTTTCTATATTTATATCAGATAAAACGAATTTGGAAAGAGGTCTGTGCGGATATGTCGATTTTTAACTTTTTAACATTGCTCGGCTCGCTGAGTTTGTTCCTGTTCGGCATGAGTGTGATGGGCACGGCGCTGGAAAAGCGCGCGGGCGGGTCCTTGAAGGCCATTCTGGCGAAGCTGACGAACGGGAAATTTTCCGGGCTTCTGACGGGGCTTGCCGTTACGGCGGTCATTCAGTCGTCCTCGGCTACGACGGTCATGGTCGTGGGCTTTGTCAATTCGGGGCTTTTGAGCCTCAAGCAGTCCATTCCTGTTATCATGGGCGCGAATATCGGCACGACTGTGACAGCGTGGCTGCTGTCGCTGTCCGGCATCAGCGGGGACAGCCTGTTCGTGCAGCTGTTGAAGCCGTCGTCGTTCACGCCGGTGCTGGCTGTGATCGGCATTATTCTGTATCTGACCGCAAAGGGCAAGAAAAAGGACACGGGCCTGATCCTTCTTGGCTTCGCGACGCTGATGTTCGGCATGGAATCGCTGTCCGGCTCCGTCTCCGGGCTGCGGGACGACCCGAACTTCACGAAATTCTTCCTGTTGTTCTCGAATCCCATTCTGGGCGTTCTGGCTGGCGCGATTCTGACGGGCATTGTGCAGTCCTCGTCCGCGTCGGTCGGTATTCTGCAGGCGCTGTCCTCGACCGGGGCTGTCAGCTACGGCGCGGCGATCCCCATTATCATGGGACAGAACATCGGCACGTGCGTGACGGCCATGCTGTCCTCCGTCGGCACGAACAAGAACGCGCGGCGCGCAGCCGTCGTGCATCTGAGCTTCAATATCATCGGCACAGTCGTCTGGCTGGCGCTGTTTGAGGCTGCAAACGCGATTTTCCGCTTTGCGTTCGTCTCGACCGCTATCGATACGTTCCATATCGCACTCATTCACTCGATCTTCAATCTGCTCTGCACGCTGATGCTGCTGCCGTGCTGCGGACTGCTGGAAAAGCTGTCGTACCGGATCATCCCGGATGGCCGCAGCACCGACACCGCAACTGTTCTGGACGAGCGCCTGTTTGCAACGCCCGCCATTGCGCTCGTCAAGAGCGAGGAGCTGGCCAAGCGCATGGCTGCGGACTCCGAGCTTGCGCTGCATGAGAGCTTACAGGCCGTGCTCGGCTTTACGCCGGAGCTGGCCGCCTCCGTCCGGCAGCGGGAGGACGATACCGACCGCTATGAGGACACGCTGGGAACCTTCCTCGTACATCTGGCCACGCAGCCGATGAGCGAGCAGGACAGCGTGGAATCGTCCAAGCTGCTGCATCTGATCGGCGATTTTGAGCGCATTGCAGACCACGCCGTCAACATCATCGAATCGGCGGAGGAGCTGAAGGAGAAGGGCGTTTCGTTCACAGACTCCGCAAAACAGGAGCTGCAGACGATGCTGAACGCCGTGGGCGAGATCGTCGATCTCACAAGCCGGGCGTTCTTGCAGGACGATCTGACACTTGCGCGGCAGGTCGAGCCGCTGGAGCAGGTCATCGACAAGCTGAAGGACAAGCTGCGTACGAATCACATCGCCCGTCTCCAGCGCGGCGAATGCTCGCTGGCCGCAGGTTTCGTACTGTCCGATCTGCTGACAAATCTGGAACGCGTGGCCGACCACTGCTCGAACATCGCAGGCTGCCTGCTCGACATGAAGAACGAGCGCATCGATCTGCACAAGTACCTCGGCGACGTCAAATCCGGCAGCAATGAATTCTTGATGCAGTACAACACGTTTGAGGAAAAATACAAGCTGGCGTAACCGCGCCGGACGCACAGACAATATCAGCACGCACCAGCGCCCCCTGTCATGTCACAGCATGACAGGGGGCGCTGCGGGTATTCACAGCAGGATGCAGATCATCCCACCGGTGTTTTCGTTGATCATGCGGCCAAGGGTCTTTGTGAGCTTCTGCCGCGCGTCGTCCGGCATACGCATGATCTTGGCCGTGACGCCCTCGGAGACAAGCTCGTAGAGCGATTTGCCGAAGATGTTGCTCTGCCAGAGCTTATCGGTGTCCTCTTCATATTCGCCGAGCAGATAGTCGATCAGCTGCTGCGATTCCTGCTCGCCGCCGACCATGGGGCTGATCTCCGTCTCGATCTGCGCGCGCATCATGTGGATGGACGGCGCGCTGGCGCGCAGCTTGACGGCGTAATTGCCGTTTTTCTTCACGATTTCCGGCTTTTCGAGCTTCAATTCCTCTGCGCCCGGCATGACGATGCCATAACCGGTCGCCTTGACCTGTTCGAGCGCGGTCTGTACCTTTTCGTAGAGCTTTTTCGTCTGCGAAAGCTCCCGCAGCATCTGCATAAGCGCCTCGTCGTCCGCGATCTCCACGCCCGCCTGCTTGGACAGCTCCTCATAGAACAGCGTCTCCGGCAGATGCAGCTCGCAGGTGACCGTGCCAGTTCCGAGATCGACCTCCCGCACGCGGAACGCGTCGACCGGATCAAGCTCCCGCAGCGACCCCATGACGCTTTCCGCCTCACTGAGGCTCGTGAGCCTTGAGGCGCGGTCAAGCATTGCGTCATACAGGGCGGCTTTGACCGGGTGATCGTCCGGCAGCGCCCGCACCCAGCTCGGCAGGAAGAAACGCAGCTCCTCGACCGGGAACGCGTACATGACCGCTTCAAGCAGCCGCGCAATATCCTGCGTCTGCATCACCGCACAGTCCATCGTCAGCGCCTGCACGCCGTATTCGGCCCGGATACGGGCGCAGATCGCGTCCGCCTGTCCCTTTTTCGCGTCCTGCGTATTGACGACGACCACGAACGGCTTGCCCGTCTTCTGCATATCCGCAATGGCGCGGGCTTCCGCCTCGCGGTAATCCTCGCGCGGGATATCCGTGACCGTTCCGTCCGTCGTGACGACCACGCCGATGGAGCTGTGGTCCTCCATGACCTTTTTGGTGCCAAGCTCCGCCGCCTGTGCCATGGGAAGCTCCTCGGAGGCCCAGGGCGTCGTGACCATGCGGGGCTTGCCGTCCTCCGTGTCGCCGACCGCGCCGGGGATCATGTAGCCCACAGAGTCGATCAGCCGCACCTGCAATGTCGTTTTTCCGTCCGGGCTGATGCGGGCGGCCTCGTTCGGGACGAATTTCGGCTCCGCCGTCATGATCGTCCGGCCCGAGCCGGACTGCGGCAGCTCGTCGGTGGCGCGTTCGCGCTCATAGACGTTTTCGATGTTCGGCAGCACGAGCTGCTCCATGAAGCGCTTGATAAAGGTGGATTTTCCCGTCCGCACAGGGCCGACGACGCCGATATAGACCGTGCCGTCCGTGCGGTCCGCGATCTGCGCGTAGATCGAACGTTGTTCCATATTCCCGCCTCCCGTCTCACATGGGGATCAGCAGCAGCCGTCCGGCGTCCGCCTCCGGCTGCGTCAGATGATTGGCCTGCTGGATCGACTGCGCCGTCGTCCGGTACTGCCGCGCAAGGTCCCAGAGCGCGGCGTTTTCGCTCATGCGCCGGATGACGACTGACGGCCGCTGCGTGTTCTGCTGCTTCGTCAGGTCGAGCGTCCCGCCGGACAGATTCTGCAGCGTCTGCCGGGAAAACGTCTGTACCTGAAAGACCGCGTCATAGCGCAGCTCGACCGCGCCGCTGCCCGCCGAGGCGTAGCCCTCCGGCTGGATCGTACACACGGCCTCGCAGAGGCCGTTTTCGCTCAGCGCCGTATGGCAGCTGACCTCCGTGCGGAACGTCTCGGCCTGCACCGCGCCGTCCGGGTCGGTATAGACGAGGTCCGCGCGCAGCGGCACATGGACGGTAACGCCGTCGTCTGTCCGCTCAAGCGCCTGTGCGTCCGGGTAGACCCGGCAGTCGAGCACGGCGGCGGCCTGCACCGGGAACGAGGCGCGGACAGGCTCGCGCAGCGTCTGCGCGTCGAGGCGCATGGTGTGCTCCTGCGTTTCCCACTGCGGCTGGAACTCGCCCTTGGTCGAATATGCGTCCTCACAGAGCGTCAGCGCCTGCGGCTGCACGACCATGCACTGCGCCAGCAGCCCCGCGCCGAACAGCAGCTTCTGCGACTGCTCCGACGCGACCGGCTCCAGCTGCACGCCGGTCACAAGCAGCACCGATTCGAGCGTTTCGTCCTGATCGTAGTCGCCCTCCATCTGGCAGTACTGTGAAAACGGCACGGAAAAACTCAGCGTCCGCAGGGCGTTTTCATTGTCCAGATAAGTAATTTGCAGATTTGCGGTTCCCTTCAGGACGGCCTTGCTCCCGACCAGCCCCTGCTCCTGCACGACCGGCGTGAGCAAACAGCTGACCAGCCGTGCGATCTGCGGCCTGCCGTCCGGCAGGTTCAGCTCCTCGCTGACCTGAAACGCGCGCTCGGAAAGCTCCACAGGCGCATTCGTCTCATAGGTCTGCGTTTTCAGCTGCAGGCAGGCGGGTGGATCCTTGAGGACGCTCATGCTCTGCGTCTGCGGCTCATAGCCGTCCGCCTGAACCAGAACGCTCACGCGCAGAAGCACCTTGCGCGAGTTGATCAGGCGGCTGTCCGCGCTGCGGACGCAGCAGCGCACGAGCGTCTGCGTGTCCTCGCGCAGCTCGGCGCACTCCAGCTTGACCGTAAACGGCAGCTCGGAGGTCAGCAGCTGCAAGCCGCCCGCTTCGTCTGCGTACAGGCAGCCCGTGCGCAGCGTCCCCGTCACGAGAAGACTGCCCTCCCGGTTCGTTTTGCTCTGTACCTCCGGCTCGGCGCAGCAGATGAGCGTGCGGGAAGCGTCCGGCATACTGTCGGGTATGATGAGCTCCTGTGTCTGCTCCTGCGCAAGCGAGAGATGCGCCGTGCGATGCAGGCAGGACCGTTGTTTCTGTTCAAATGCAAGCTCCATAGTCTCAACTCCTTGTATATGTTCTGGGATATATATACGCGGAGCCGGACAAGGATATGTTTCGGAAATTATTTCAGCAGCAAAAGTCCCAGCACGATCAGGATGGCCGCGATCAGCACCCGCAAAAACCACCCGCACAGCGCAAACGACAGCAAAAGTCCAACGCCCGCCCCGATCAGAAGCAGCCCGAGCCGCTCGGTCTTCACACACATAAAAAATCCCCCCTGTCAGCATACGCGGGCAGGAGGAATCTGTGCGGGTCTGAACGCGTTTTTACAGCTTCGAGCCCACGGCCTGTTCGCGGCCGGTGATGAAGCGGCGGTAGATGCCGCCCTGCGCCATCAGCGCCTCGTGTGTGCCGCGCTGGACGATCTGTCCCTTGTACACCACAAGCGTATCCCCATCCATTCCGCCGGCATTGACATTTTGCCCGCGTACTATGAGGAGTTCCCGAAAACGCACTACCCGGAGCTTTATTTTGATCTTCCGGCAGCGTTTCAGAGCGTCGATCAGGCGACGGACTTCCCTACCATGTTCCGGCTGCTGTTTGAGATCGAAAATTACCGGGGCGAGGGCGCGGCGGCGGCGCTTTTTACGAGGCTAGGGTGTATCTGAAAACTCCCAATGTGACCGGCAGCGAGAAATTTTTGCGCTGAGCAAGACATTTTTTCGCAGGAATACTGACGTATTTCAAGGAAAAATGGTGCAGCGCAGCGTGAAAAGATCCGCTGTCCGGGTGCGTTGGGAGTTTTCAGATACACCCTAAGGTCACGGAGGCCATTATACTGCGGCTGCACGGGAAACGCGGAGTCCGGACTGTGCGCAGGCGGGAGGACCGGCTGTCTGTGATTTTTGTTCCGGCGGGGTTGACAAGGACTGTTTCCTGTTATATAATTTGCATTATATATAATCCAGATTATATATGGAGGCACAGCGATGCCGGCAAAAGCAAAAGTTACAAGGGAAATGATCGTGGATGCAGCCTTTGCGGTTGCCCGTGAAACGGGCGCGGAAACCATCAGTGCAAGGACCGTATCGGAACGGCTGCACTGCTCCACGCAGCCCGTCATGTATCATTTCGCGACGATTGAAGAACTGAAACGGACAGTCTATGCGAAGGCGGACCAGTACCATTCGGACTATCTGATGCGGATCAAAAAGCCGCAGAAGGGCGCTGCGCTTGGGATCGGAATGAATTATATCCGCTTTGCGATCGAAGAGCCGCATCTGTTCCGGTTCCTGTTTCAGTCGGATTACTTTAACGGAAGCACGCTGCTGGAGCTGATCGACGCCGAGGCGCTTACCCCTGTTCTTTCGGCAATGCAGGGAGCGCTGGGAATCGGCATGGCGCAGACGAAGCAGGTCTTTTTGACCGTTTTTCTGTTTGCGCACGGGTATGCAAGCATCATCGCCAATAATTCGATGAAATACGATGAAGCGGTCATCGATTCGCAGCTGCAGCAGGCGTACCGGGGCGCGATATTGGCCGCGCGGGAGGACGCAATATGAAGCCATTTGGCGGATTCGGCGAGGTGTGGTATAAATGACGGAAAATCTGCAAACAAAATCAGATTGGCTCTGCTGCCCCAAATGCGGCGGCAAGACAAGAACGCAGATACGCTCACATACGGTGCTGGAGGATTTTCCCCTGTTCTGCCCAAAGTGCAGATATACCTGTGTGATCCGTTTCAAGGACGGTAAAATCGAAGATATTAAACTGCCAGACGCTTAGACGCAGTGCAGACCGGGGAATCGGTTCTCACTGCGTCTATTTGTGTTCACGGCATTCAGGAGGAACCCATGAACTACATCCATATCACAAAAGAAAACCTTGACAAAGAGCATATCTGCTGCGCGATGTCCGGCAAGCAGAGCCTGGCGAAAAAGGAATGGCTCCGGCAGCGCTTCGACGAGGGACTTGTTTTTTACCGCAGCGAGGAGCGCGGCAAGTGCTTTATCGAATATATTCCCGCAGAAAACGCATGGGTGCCCATTGAAGCAGCGGGATATCTCTATATCAATTGCCTGTGGATCGCAGGCGCGATGAAGGGGCACGGATATTCGACCGACCTTTTGAACGAGTGCATCCGGGATGCCAGAGCGCAGGAAAAGAACGGCGTCTGCATCCTGTGCGCCGAGGGACGGAAGCGGGAATTTCTCGCCGACCCGAAGTATCTGGCCTACAAGGGCTTCCGGACAGCTGATATCTCCGACTGCGGGATCAGCCTGATGTATCTTCCCCTTGTGCCGAACGCCGAGCCGCCGAAATTCAGGGACTGTGCCAGACATCCCAAGGCAGACGGAGACGGCTTTGTCCTTTATTATACTGATCAGTGCCCGTTCACCTGCTACTGGGTGCCGCGGGTGCAGGAGACAGCGAAGGAACACGGCATTCCGTTCAAAGCAATCCATATTACCGACAGGGACTCTGCGCAGAATGTCCCCGCGCCGGTCACGACCTATGCCCTGTTCCGGGATGGGCAGTTTTTGACGCAGAGCATTCAGTCAGACAAGAAATTTCTGGCGCTGGCAGGCGTTCGGGACTGAGCCGCCGGGCATCGGAGGAAGAAATCCACGGAGGAAGATCGGATGAAAAACAGCGCGCTGGTCGTGATCGACCTGCAATATGATATTACGAAGCACTACAGAGAGATCATTGACCCCGTCAATGCGGCAATTGACTGGGCTGTCCAAAAGGAACTGTGGGTCATTTACATACAGCACAACAACCTGTCCGCCGGAACGAGGACCTTCAAACCCGGCACGCGCGGCGCAGAGCTGGTGTCGGAGCTGAACGTCGTTTCCGGTCATATCTTTACGAAGTCAAAAAGCAATGCATTGACCAGCGAGGCGTTCGCCGCTTTTATTCAGGAGCATGGGATTTCCGAGTTTTACATTGTCGGGGCAGACGCGGCGGCCTGCATCAAATCCACCTGCTTCAACATGAGGAAAGGCGGATATGCCGTCCACGTGCTGTCGGACTGCATCACAAGCTATGATAAAAAGAAGCTGCCGGAGATGCTTGCGTATTATGAGAGTAAAGGCTGCTCTGTCACAGAGCTTTCTGACGCCATGCAGGCATATGCAGAGAATGGAGATATTGAACATGAAAAAGCTGTATGAGAAAAGCGAACTGACCTTTGCGCTTGTGTGGATCGCGGTTTACTGCGTTCTGCAATCGCTTGCGAATCCGCTCAACGAGATCATCGGCACTGCATACGCCGCAAGCGCTGCTTTCTGTGTTTTGCAGACCATTGTTCTTTTTGTCTTTATCCGGAGAAACGGCCTGCAGAAGCGGTACGGGCTTTGCAGATCCTCTGTTCCCGCCCGCCGCTTCCTTTACTATGTGCCACTTGTGATTCTGGCGTCGGGGAACCTCTGGAACGGCGCTGCGCTCACCTGTTCGCCCGCAGAAACGGTCTGCCGGGTCGTTTGTATGCTCTGCGTCGGGTTTTTGGAGGAGGTGATCTTCCGGGGTCTGCTGTTTACGGCCATTGCAAGGAACAATATCAAATCCGCCGTTATCATCTCAAGCGTGACGTTCGGCATCGGGCATATCATCAACCTGTTCAACGGCAGCGGGATGGAGCTTGTCAGCAATCTGTGCCAGATCGTCTTTGCGATCGCGGTCGGCTTCCTGCTGGTCACGATCTTTTCCCGCGGCGGCAGTCTGCTCCCCTGCATCCTCGTCCATTCCGCCATCAACACGCTCGGCACGTTTGCAAATGATGCAGAGCTTACAATGCAGACGCAGCTTCTGCATCTTGCCGCTCTGATCCTGCTCACGGTCGGATATACCCTGATCCTGACACGGACGCTTCCGCGGAATACGGAGCAGGTGTAACACACGCAAGCTGGACAGCGCGCGCATACAGGAACAGTACGAGTGCCTCCTGCCGGACTTCTCTTCCGACACCGGCTGGCGCGTGAGCCTGGCCCCGGACGGAACTCTGGCGCTCACGGCGCTCGACCCGGAGCATGGCGCATCCATCTATTACGCGCATGACGTGATGCCCGAGCCGATGATCTTCCGCAGCGTGGACCTGCCCATCGGAACGAATTGAAGCGATGCGGTCTTCGGCGCAGACTGATGCGGGCGGGGAGCAGCTGTGTTTCGCTTGGCATCTTCAAGCATTCGATACTGCTGGTGCATATGTACTCGCCGTGAATTTCTGTAAAACCAGTACACCCCGCCGGGCGGACAGAGCCGTCCGCCCCTACGCAGACCTTGAAAATCCCGCACAAAAAATGAAGGAACAACTGTTTTTGACAGAGTGAACGCCGCTGGCCTCTCGGCCAGCGGCGTGTTTTGGTTCTTGCTCAGCTGCGCTGTTTTGCCTGACGCAGGGCGAGGATGCGGTTCATTTCGTTGGATACGATCATGTAGCCCTCGTCGACGCCCATGCCGGGCTTGGCAAGGATCTGCACCGGCTGGGTCGCCATGGCGCAGTGGACGCAGACCTGGGCCGAGCGGTCCGTTTCGTTGCAGGTGCCGCCCTGATAGGCGCCGATGCCGTGCGCCTTGCAGTAGAGCACTGCCTCAATGGTATTGTTGATGCCGCCGAGGTCGGGCGTCTTGATCTGCACCATATGACCGGCTCTGCGGTCGGCAAATTCCCGGATATCCTCGAGCGTGTTGCACCATTCGTCAGCGACCAGCTCGACCTGAATGCCGCGGCGGTCAAGCTCCGCCGTCAGGCCCGCAAGCGCAACGATCTGCGTTTCGCGGTCGCAGTCGCAGTCCATCGGCCCTTCGATGCGCAGATGGAAGGGCTTTGCCGCCTGCTCCAGCTCCGCAAGATAATCGGCCATGGCGGCATAGTTGTTGTTTCCGAACGCCGCGCCGATGGTGCCGTAGACGTCGATGTGCAGGACGGGCTGATAGCTCTCGTCCGCGCGCATGGTCAGGATGCGGTCACGGAGCCATTTGACGTACTCCAGCAGCTTTTCGCCGTGCTCGCCGAGCTTGGTCTGCACGTTGTTGATGAGCGCGTGCGGCAGCACCTGCGCGCGCTTGATGATCATCTTGTCGGCGTTGTCATAGCGGTCGTCGCCGGACTGCGTAAAGATGGGGATCGGCGTCTGGCTGACCGTGCAGCCGTATTCGTCCGCGACGACCTCGCACATCAGCCGTCCCGTCGCCTTGGCGACTGCATCCAGAATGGCCTGCGAGACACCGTAGCGGATGGCCGTATGCAGGCGCTTGCCGTTTACCTCGATGGCCTCCATCTGCGCGCACAGGCCGCGGAAATCATCTGCCTCCCGGCCCAGCAGCATCGGGCGGACATACTGCTCGATGATGGGGATAAAGTCCTTTGCCAGAAACAGCGGGTCGCGTCCGCCCGCGCCGGAATACTGCACCGCCGCGCAGTCGCCGAAGGCGATCTGGCCGTCTTCCAGAACGATCATGACCGAGACGGCCTCGCCCTTCATGCGCACGGCGGAAAAGCCCTCCGTGACGGGCTGGCCGATGTAAAACATACCGTCGTGACCCGCGCCGCGCTTGATGGCGCGCTGGTCATCAAAATAAAACCCCGTGCTGCCCGCAGCGCAAACAACATCCTTGATTTTCATGTTCTGTTCCTCCTTCATTTATCTGGGCCGCCCGACCAGGCGTCCCTTGCTGATAGCGTAAACGTCGTCGGTCACCATCTGGAATGTCGCTTTCCGATGCTCAAACGCAGCGCGTTCCGCGATTTTTCCCATATGATAATCCCGAAGCTCCTTTGTAAACGGGAGATTGCCCATGTTCATGATGCGCACCGCGCCGTCGTTGTCGCGGCACGGCAGCATCTGACCGGCATTGAAGCGGCAGGGCGCGAACGGAACGTCCAGAACGCCCGCCTTTACGCCGCGGCACGCGCCGAGCGCGATATCGCCCATGCCAAGCTCGAAGCACTTGTCGACGATGCAGCGCGTTTCCTGCCGGATGATCTCCATTTCCTCGTCCAGATGCGTGTTGGCAAACGTCTGCTCGGTCATCATGCTGACGACCTGCCGTGTGCAGCGCAGCCCCTGCGCGTTTGCCTCCATCGTCGGGATGCCGATGGCCTCGTGCGGGCTTTTGACGATGACCTTCGTGGCCTTGGAAAGCGCCGCGATCAGCGCGCCGGTCGAGATGACGCCGAACGCCTTTGCCTCGTCCGCCGGGAAGCCGCCCATCCACTGGTGCAGCACCGTCGTGACAACTACGTCGTGATAGCCGTACTTTGCAAGATATTCCTCCGTCAGCTCCTCAAGTGTGCGGACTGCGGCGATGTCCTGGATCAGGTTGCCGCACTGGCCGTAGCCGACCGTGATGTTTTTCACGCCCTGCTCCGCCGCAAGCAGCGCCTCGATGATGGCGACCGCGTGGGAAATGCAGGGCGGCACGAGCGTGCCGGTCAGCGGCCCATACGGCTCACGGTTGATGGAAACGCCCATTTCCTCATACAGGCCGGTCAGCCGGTCGACGTACTGCCAGTTGGCGATGGTCGTCTCCATCGGGACGTTTTTGCAGTAGGGCAGATTGTAGGAGATGCCGCCGCCCTCGTAGCTGGTGAAGCCGCCCGCGTAGGCGATCTCGGTCAGAAGCCGGGCGTCCGGGGTACCGTGGCGCACCTGCACCGGCACATTGACGCTCTCCACGACTCTCCGGCAGCCGGAAACACCGTGGTTGACGGCCGGGAAGCCGTTGAGCATGGCGCGGCCCTCCTCCTTGGAGGCCTTGATGCCCTCCTCGGCCTCGTGATAGCGGTTCTGGCGGGTGTAGCTGTCGATGGTGGTCGGCAGCAGATCTGCCTCGCCCTCTTTTTCCAGATACTGCATGAGCTTGATGTGCTCCTCAAGCACCGGCACACCGGCACGCGGCTGGATGAGCGTCCTGTGCTCCTTTTTCGCTTCGATCAGTCTGGCGGAAAAATTGCGGCTCGGCTTCTGCTGCTTCTGATACGCCGCGGCCTCCGTCAGATCGACGTCCCGGCCCGTCGGCCACTGCTGCAGAACCTCCTGCCGCATTGCCATGAATTCCCCTTCCGGGATCTTTCTGTTCTGAATTTCCATCAGTTGATCTCCTCTTTCATGATTTGGAGCGCGATCTCCGGCTCACTCTGCGCAAGCAGGCCCATCGCCGCCAGAATATAACGTTTGTCCAGAATGATATCCGCCTTTTTCGGACGGAGCGACGCAGGCGCAGCCGGGTCGCAGCAGGCAAAGCGCGCGATCTGCCGCGCCCGCTGCGAATGGATGAGACTTCCGCCCGTCACGACGACCCTGCGCACCTCGCTCAGATCCTTTCCGCTCTGCACGAAGGTCTGTCCGAGCATCGTATACGTTTCCTCAAGCGTACCGGCGTGGCGCATCACGGCGGTCTGCACGGCCATGGAGGCGACCGCGTAATCAAGCATCTCCAGCTCCGTATCGTGCTCCGGCAGCGTCTGCGTATTGTGCGCAAGCAGCTGCACGAGTGCCTCCACCCGCTCCGGCGAAAGCCCGGAAAGCTCCGCCAGCCGCTGCGCGCCCGCCGCAGCCAGCACGCCCTCGATGGAATAGCGCATACCGATATCGCCCTCGACCGTCCGCTTGACATACGGCTCCGGCAGACCCTTGTAGACCCGGTTCATCTGCCGGGGCATCCCCTCGGCAATGGAATAGACGTCCGTCGTCGCGCCGCCGACATCCACACCGATCAGCTCCCCGATGCCGGGCGTTTTGTCCGTTCCCTTCGCCAGCAGCGTCATGGCCTGCATGACCGCCGCAGGCGTCGGCATCATCGGGCCGCTCATGCGCTCTGCCGCGGCGTTCAGGCCCTTTGCCTGCACGATGCGGCGCAGGAAAATGCTGCGGATGGTCTTCTGCGTGTCCTCCGTTTTGAGCACGCCGAATTTCGGCATGACGTTTTCGCAGACGGATACCTCGAAGCCCTCCAGCGCCTTCCGGCACTGCTGCATGGCCGTGCGGTTGCCCGCGAGAACGATTGGGAACTGCGGGCGGATCGCGGCGAGCATCTGCGCGTTATGAATGACGCAGGCGCTGTTGCCGCCGTCCGTGCCGCCGACCAGAAGAAAAATGTCCGGGTTCACGCGCTGAATGGTTTCCAGATCGTCCTGCGTCAGTTCAAACGAAAACTGCCCGACAATCTTCGCGCCCGCGCCGAGGCTTGCCAGCCGCGCGGCCTCCATCGTCAGCTCCGGCACAAGTCCGCTGACCATCATCCGCAGGCCGCCCGCCGCCGAGGAGCAGGCATACGACTGCGCAAATGTCAATGGCCCCGTCTGCGCAAGCAGCGCGTCCAGCGCCTTCTGAAAACCGATGCGCACATCCGAAGCGACCGTTGTATATGCCTGCGCCGTGCCGAGAAGCTTGGCTGCGTCCAGATCAACGGCAGTCAGCTTCGTGTAGGTGCTGCCGAAATCCGTCAACAATACTGGCTTCATTGCGGTCCCTCTTCGGGATACAGGATCTCCCGCAGCGCGGCGATGGTCGTTTCCGGCGGCGTGCCGGGCGGGAAGGCCCGGTCAAAGCCCATGGCCTTGAAGCGCTTTTCCACGTCCGCGAAATCCTGCTTGCCGACGACGATATTGCCGCCGACGAGCAGCGGAATTCCGGCAAGACCGGCCTCGTCGCACTTTTCCCGCATGCCGCGGCAGTCCAGCTCCCCTTGACCGTAAAGCGAGGACACCACGATAGCGTCCGCGTCCGCTTCGATCGCCGCCTCGATATACTCCTCCTGCGAAACCATGACACCCAGATTCACAACGTCAAAGCCCGCCTCGGTGAACGCGTGATAGAGGATCTTGTTCCCAACCGCGTGCACGTCCGCGCCGATGACGCCGATGATGAGTACCTTTTTCCGTTCTTCGTTCATAGCTGCACCTCATACTCCGCTGCCGCACGCTTCACGCTGCCGCATACTGTCAAGATAGTTCTGTCTTCCGATCTCATAAAGGTTATTGCCCTCGCTGTCGATGATGACCGTCACGGGGAAATTCTCGACATACAGCCGCCGCACGGCCTCCGGGCCGAGGTCGGGATAGGCGATGACCTCCGCTTTTTTGATGCACTGGCTCAAGAGCGCGCCGCAGCCGCCGGTCGCGCCGAAATAGACGGCGCCGCAGGCGCGGATCGCCTCTATGACCGCCTCGCTGCGCTTGCCCTTGCCGATCATGCCGGTCAGACCCTGACGCAGCAGCGCCGGACTGTAGGCGTCCATGCGGTAGGAGGTCGTCGGCCCGGCCGAGCCGATCGCCTGTCCCGGCTTTGCCGGCGTCGGGCCGACAAAATAAATAACAGCGCCGCGAATATCAAACGGCAGGGGCTGCCCCGCTTCGAGCAGCGTGCAGAGGCGCTTGTGCGCGGCGTCACGCGCGGTGTAGAGTTCGCCCGTCAGCAGGCACATATCGCCTGCGCGCAATGCGCGCGCTGCCGCGCTGTCAAGGGGAGTTTTCAGTTTGATCGCCATCTCAAAGCACCTCCGTTACATGGCGCGTCACATGGCAGTTGAGATTCACCGCCACGGGCAGGCCCGCGATATGCGTCGGGCTGGTCAGAATGTTGACTGCCAGCGCCGTCGTCCTGCCGCCGAAGCCCTGCGGGCCGATGCCGAGCGCGTTGATGCTTTCCAGAAGCTCCTGCTCCAATGCCCGGTAAAACGGGTCTTCGTTCGGCGTATCCAGTTCGCGCAGGAGCGCCTGCTTTGCCAGCAGCGCCGCTTTGTCGAACGTGCCGCCGATCCCCACGCCCACCACGATGGGCGGGCACGGGTTCGGGCCAGCGTCCTGCACGGTCTGCAAAACGAAGCGCTTGACGCCCTCCAGCCCGTCGGACGGGCGGAGCATGGCGATCCGGCTCATGTTTTCGCTGCCGAAGCCCTTGGGAGCGACGGTGATTTTGATCTGTTCGCCGGGGACAAGGTCAAAATAGAGCATGGCCGGGGTATTATCGCCCGTGTTGACGCGGTCAAACGGGTCGCGCACGACGGACTTGCGCAGCCAGCCCGCCGCGTAGCCTCTTCGCACGCCCTCCTGCACGGCGGCCTTGAGGTCGCCCGCGATATGTACCTCCTGTCCGATCTCCAGAAACACGCAGGCCATGCCGGTGTCCTGGCAGATCGGCTGGGCGTTGGCGGCGGCAAGCTCCGCGTTCTCTAAAATCTGCCGCAGGATCTCCTGCGCCGCGGGCCACGGCTCTGCCGCCTGCGCGCTTTGCAGCTGCCGCAGCACATCCCGCGGCAGGTCATAATTGGCGCGGATGCACATCTGCGCCACGGTATTGGTCAGAAGCTCCGCCTGTATTTCTCTCATATTCCGCTCCTATTGTCCGTTTGACGGATCGTGTCCAGCAGCTCCCCGTCGCGCGAGATCACCCTTGCGACCACCCGGTCCGATACCGGAAGCGGTGCAGGAACACCTGTGATGCGCTCGGCGCGCTCTTTCAGCTCGTGAATGTCCACGACGGGAAGCCCCGCCGCCCGGAGGCGTTCGCGCAGTTCCGTGTTTTTCGGGTTGACCGCGACGCCCGCCTGCGTCACGAGTACGTCCACATCCTGTCCGGGCGTGGAGATGCAGGTCACGCGGTCGCGCACGATGGGCAGCCGTCCCCGGAACAGCGGCGCGGCGATGAGCGCGAGCTTACTGCCGGCAGCCGCGTCGCTGTGGCCGCCGCTGCCGCCCATGATGGAGCCGTTGGAGTCCGTGTGGACGTTGATATTGAACGAAGTGTCGATCTCTGTCGCGCCGAGCACGGCAACATCCAGCGAGTCGACCGCCGCGCTCCGGCAGCCGGGGCTGGCGTACTGCTCCGCCGATACTTCGCAGTGGCAGGGATTTTCGCGGATGGAGCTTACTGCCTTCAGATCGAAGCACTGCACATCCAGCAGCGCCCGGAACAGTCCCTCGTTCAGCATATCGACCAGCAGGCCGGTGATCCCGCCCTGCGCGTAGCTGCCGTGAATGTTCTGCTGCTTCATGATTTTTTCCAGATACATTGCCGTCGCTAGCGACGCGCCGCCCGCGCCCGTCTGGAAGGAAAAGCCGTCCTTGAGAAGGCCGGAGCTGGCAATGACCCGCGCGGCAGTCTGCGCGATGGTGATCGCGACGGGGTTTCGCGTCATGCGGGTCGTGCCGGAGACGATTCCGGCGGGGTCACCGATGGCGTCCACGGCGACGACATAATCCGCGTAAATTTCCGGGATCGACCAGCCGCAGAGCGGATACGGCACAAGTTCATCGGTGATAACAATGACCTTTTTCGCGTACTGCGCGTCCGGGAAGGCGTAGCCCAGCGAACCGCAGGCCGATTTTCCGACCTTGCCCGTGCAGTTGCCCATCGTGTCGCTGCTTGGCGCGGCGATGAATGCAACGTCGATTGGGGTTTCGCCGCCTGCAATATCGCGCGGGCGGCCGCCGTGCGTCCGGAACTCCACGGGCTGGTCCATGACGCCCCCCGAAATGGCGCGGCCAAGTCCGGCGGACATATAGTTGGTCAGCAGTCTGCTGACCGTTCCGTTTTTGATATGCTCCAGCATCGGCAGGTGCACGTCGAACAGCGCGCTGGCGTTGACCGTCAGATCGCGGATGCCCATGGCGCTGATCTGCTCCATGACCATGTTGACGACATAGTCGCCGTTTCGCAGATGGTGGTGAAACGAGACGCACATGCCGTCCTTTAGGCCGGAAAGGCGGATTGCCTCACGCAGCGAGGATACGACCTTGGACTCCTTCATTGCAGCGTACCTCCCTCCGCAAGAATTTCTTCCGCTGCGGCCAGCGTCTGTCTGGCCCGCGCGGCGATCGGCGCGTCGATCATCTTTCCGCGCAGCGCTACCGCGCCCTTTCCGCAGCGCTTTGCGTCCTCAATGGCCGCAAGCACCTCTCTGGCATAGTCTGTTTCGGCCTGCGAGGGGCTGAAGCAGCGGTTAATTGCGTCCAGATGCCGGGGCGAGATGGATGCTTTGCCGGTAAAGCCCAGGCTGCGGGCAAGGCGGCTGTCGGCTTCGATGCCTTCATCGTCGTTCACGTCGGTGAAGGGGGTGTCGTAGACATCAATTCCGGCGGCGTGCGCCGCTGTGACGAGGCGCGTCCGGGCATAGAGGATCTCAAGGCCCTCCTTTGTCCGGCTGCAGTGCAGGTCGGCGCTCAGATCCTCCGCGCCGAGAAACAGTGCCCGCACACGCGGGGAGGCCGTCGCGATCTCGAATGCGTTTTCCACGCCGAGCGCCGTCTCGATCAGCGCGATGAGGCCAATTGTGCCCGGCTCTATGCCGCAGCGGCGTTCGATTTCGCCGATGGCGGTGTCGCAGCCGCAGACGGTCTGCCGCGACGCGGTCTTCGGGAGCATGATGTAATCCGGCCTCTGCGGCACGATGGCCTCTAAATCCTGCGCAAACAGCGGCGTGTCCGCCGCATTGACGCGGACGATGATCTCGCTGCGGCAGCGCTCCACATTCGTCACCGCGTATTTGACCAGTATGCGCGCCGCGTCCTTTTCATCGGGCGATACGGCGTCCTCCAGATCAAATATGATGGCGTCCGCGCCGAAAAAGCCGCAGCTTGTCATCATTTTCGGGTTATTTCCGGGTACAAAGAGCATGGAACGTCTCATGCGGTCCCTCCTTCCGCCCGTGCGAGCGCGGCTTCCAGCCGGGCACGCAGGATCCAGTCGAGCGCGCCGTGGTCGTCTACGGCAATCTCTCCCTGCTGCACGTCTGCGGCGCGCAGAACGCTGTGCACCGTCTGCTCGATCGCAGCGCCGAACTGCAATCGGACGGTCGACGCGATCCGCAGCTCAAGCGTTTCAGCAGGCCGCACCGTGACCAGTACGTCCGCCGACTCCGCCGCTCCGGCAGAAGCCTCGTTTCGGATAACCACCAAAATTCCCCCTTGTATGTTTTTCAATATTTCATGCTGCTTGCAGCAGATTTTCCTTGATTAAAGCGGGCTTTATCCTCTATACTGAAAGAAAACGGCACAGGAGGCAAAACGCCCATGACGACAAACGCGATTCAGAGCAGCCATATCTACAGCACGTATTTTGCTCCCCGCGGCCGCAGCCGGATCTACACGCTCGGTATGCAGATCGCGCAGCTTTATCTTTCGCCCTTCGACCAGATCATCGGCTTCATCGGGGAAGCCGGCTCCGGCAAGAGCGTGCTCATCAAGGGGATGTTCCCCGGCATCGAGCTTACGAACGACGACGACGGCGTCAACGTCCGCCCGCTCCCGCTTCTGGAGCAGGAGTATGAAACGGGCTTTTTCACGCCGCACACCTACCATCTGGACATCCGCTTCGAGACGGGCTTCCATCAGCTCTCGGAGCTGGCGGACGCCGTCCGGCTGGCTGTCCGGCGCGGCAAGCGCATCATCATCGAGCATTTTGACCTGATCTATCCCCTGCTCGGCGTCAACGCGAATCTGCTCATCGGCGTCGGCGAGCAGATCGTCATCACGCGGCCGAACCTCTTTGGCCCTCTGCCGCAGGAGCTGTGCGACATCGTCTATCCGTCGCTTGCCTATCGCCTCATGGCGCACAGCGCGGAGGATCTGTGCGAATACGCCATGACGCAGGAGCAGATGCTTGCGTGCAGCCACGGCGATATCCGCCACGGCTTCGTGCTCGAATTCAACGAGCATCAGCCGGATATCGATATTCCCACGCTCGAAGCGCGCGTCAACGAGCTGATCCGGCAGGATCTGCCCATCGACTACTATGACGAGAGCCACATTCTGCTCGGCGGCGCACAGCACTACTGCACCGGGCCGCGCACCCATGTGCGCTCAACAGGCCGCATCATCGGCTTCCGGCTGCTCGATCATTTCATCTACGACCACTTCCACAAGACGTATATGCTGGTCGGCTGTGTCGGAGACGATTCTGAGGAAAACATCCGGAAGCTCGAAACAATCCACGGGTGAGGTGTTGGGTTATGCAGCGCACCTGCATACCTGGTTGTAGGGGCCGATGCCCACATCGGCCCGGCAGAATGCACCGTTTTAACGGAAATCTTCGGCACATTCGTAACTTCCCAACGGGCCGATGTGGGCATCGGCCCCTACAGTGTGCTGCGCAAATCTGCGGCTGCCCAACGGGCAGAGCAGAGCCCCGCCCCTACCAACTGTGTTCAAGGCAGGCTGCTTTTTGCATAAAAACCGAGTTTCCTTGCGGAACAGGCAATGTCCGGATGGGCATTGCCTGTTCTTTTGTCTAAACGACGGTTCCTTTTTTGATTACAGTATCGACCAGATTGCTGCCAAGGCGGTAGCAGATATAGTCCAGATCCTCTGCGTTCCAGATGAGAATGTCCGCCTGCTTGCCCGGCTCGATGGAGCCGATGCGGTCGGCGCGGCAGATGGCGGCGGCGCCGTTGAGCGTCACCGCGGTCAGCGCCTGCTCGGGCGTCAGCCGGTAGCGCAGGCAGCCGAGGCTGATGACCAGCTGCATATTGAGGCACGGGCAGGAGCCGGGGTTGAAGTCCGTCGCCATGGCGACCGGAACACCGGCCTGCACCATATCCTGTACGGGCGCGTAGGCCGCGCCCAGATAAAAGCTTGTTGCGGGCAGGCAGCAGGCGACCGTGCCGCCCTCTGCCATGGATGCGATGCCGGACGGCGGGCAGACGATCAGATGCTCCGCCGAGACGGCCCCGATCTCGCCTGCCAGCTCACTGCCGCCGATGGCCTCGATCTCGTCCGCGTGGATCTTGGGCCGCAGCCCGTGCTGTCTGCCGGCGAGCAGGATGCGGCGGGATTCCTCGGCGGAAAAAACGCCCTTTTCGCAGAACACATCGCAGAATTCCGCAATGCCCTGCTCCCGTACTGCCGGAAGCATTTCCTCGCACAGAAGCTCCAGATAGCCCTGCCGGTTGTCCCGGTAGGCTTCCGGTACGGCGTGCGCGCCCATAAAGGTCGCAGCAATATCCATCACATGACGTTTTTGCAGGTTCCCGATCACGCGCAGCGCTTTGCATTCTTCCCCGGTCGACAGGCCGTAGCCGCTCTTGGCCTCTGCGGTCGTCGTGCCGAAGCGGAGCATTTCATCCAGTGCGGCGGAGGCCTTCGCCTCCAGCTGCTCCTCGCTTGCCGATTGTGTTGCACGCATGGTGGACAGGATGCCGCCGCCTGCGGCGAGGATGTCCAGATAGCCCGCGCCGTGCAGCTTGAGCGCCAGCTCGTTCTGCCGCCAGCCGCCGAAGATCAGATGCGTATGCGCGTCGACCAGACCGGGCGTGACCAGCTTCCCGCCGGCGTTGATTATCTGCACGCCCACGGCCGCAGGCGCTGCGCCGGTCCCGACCTGCGCGATCAGATCGTTCTCGATCAGGATCCATGCGTTTTTCAGAATGCAGATCTCGCCCTGTGCCCTGCCGCCCCGCGCGGCGGTTCCCTGCGGTGTGGCAAGCATACCGATGTTGGTGATCAGCGTTCTTTTCATTGCCTGTTCCTTTCCCGGTCAGCGCTCCAGCTGCGCCACGGCCTGCTCGACGACGGCGCTGTCCGCCACGTAGGGCATTGTGATGTGATCCTGCCCGGCGTAAAGCTCGTTATATTCCGCCGCCGTCGTCATGGCGTGCTCATTGCAGGCCCAGCTGCGGCGGGCGACGCCAACCATGGTGTCCCACGGCATTGCCATGCGGAGGATGGTATCGACGCGCTCCGAGCCGTCGAGCACCATGCCGAAGCCGCCGTTGATGGCGCGGCCGATGCCCGTGCCGCCGCCGTTGTGCAGGGCGATGTAGCTCATGCCGCGCGCGGCGTTTCCCGCGTAGCACTGCGTTGCCATTTCGGCCATGATATTCGAGCCATCCTTGATGTTGGACGTCTCGCGGAACGGCGCGTCCGTGCCGCCGGTATCGTGATGGTCGCGGCCAAGGATGACCGGGCCGATCTCCCCGTTGCGAACCATTTCGTTGAATTTGAGCGCCAGATTCATGCGCCCCATCGCATCCTGATAGAGAATGCGGCACTGTGTCCCGACGACGAGCCGGTTCTTCTCCGCGTCGCGCACCCAGACGTAGTTGTCGTAGTCCTGATAGCGCCGGTTGTGCGTGCGGATATATTCTGCGGCGGCCATGTCGGTCTTGTGCAGATCCTCCGGCTTCCGGCTCAGGCAGCACCAGCGGAACGGGCCGTAGCCGTAGTCAAACAGGCACGGGCCGAGAATATCCTCAACGTAGGACGGGAACACAAAGCCGTCCAGATCGTTTTCGCCGTTTTTGCAGACCGCCTTCACGCCGGAATCATAGACCGCCTTCAGGAAGCTGTTGCCGTAGTCGAAGAAATAGGTACCCCGGTCGTGGAATTTGCAGATCATCTCATAGTGGTGCTGCAGCGTTTTGTCGACCAGCGCACGAAACGCCTCCGGCTCCTCGGCCAGCATCCGCGTGCGCTCGGCAAAGCTCAGGCCCTGCGGGCAGTAGCCGCCGTCATACGGCACGTGGCAGGAGGTCTGGTCGCTCATCAGGTCGACGTGCACCTGCTTTTCGTACAGATATTCCAGCAGATCGACGATATTGCCGTGGTAGGCGACTGCGCACGGCTCGCCGTTTTTCTGGTGTGTCCGGGCGATCTCCACCGCCTCGGCCAGATCCGACGTTCTGTGGCTGACCCAGCCCTGCGTGAAGCGCGTATCGATACGGGAATCGTCGACCTCGGCGATGATGGACGCCGCACCGGCGATCTCCGCCGCCTTGCCCTGTGCGCCCGACATCCCGCCAAGGCCCGCCGAGACGAACAGCCGTCCGGCCAGATCCTGATCGTTCGGAATGCCGAGAATGAGGCGGCCTGCGTTCAGAAGCGTGTTGAACGTACCGTGGACGATGCCCTGCGGGCCGATGTACATCCAGCCGCCCGCGGTCATCTGACCGTAATTCGCCACGCCCAGCGCGGCGGCGCGGTTGAAATTCTCCTGATCGTCGAATGTGCCGACCATCAGGCCGTTTGAAATAATCACGCGTGGGGCCAGCCGGTGGCTGTGGAACAGGCCGAGCGGATGGCCGGACATGACGACAAGCGTCTGCTCGTCCGTCAGCTGTTCGAGGTATTTCTTGATCAGGCGGTACTGCATCCAGTTCTGGCAGACCTGGCCTGTCTCGCCGTAGGTCGTCAGCTCGTAGGGATAAAGCGCGACGTCGAAGTCCAGATTGTTGTCGATCATGACCTGGATCGCGCGGCCCTCAATGCAGCGGCCCTTGTATTCGTCGATCGGTTTTCCATAGATCGCGCCTGCGGGACGGAAGCGGTAGCCATAGATACGGCCATGCTCGGCCAGCTCCTGCGCAAATTCCTTTGCCATCTGCGCGTGGTGATCGGGATGGATGTAGCGCAGCGCATTTTTGATCGCCAGCGCCTGATCCGCCCGGCTCAGGTGCGATTCGCGGCGCGGTGCGCGGCGATAGCGCGGGTCTATTTCCGGGTATTCCGGCAGTTCGTAATCAAGTTGTAAGGTTTCAGTATGTTCCAGCTGCATCGTGATCTCCCCCATTGATGATATTGTAACAGCTTCTTTTGCATTTTTCAATTCATTCTTGCATGAATGCAGGAATTCCTGCGTCATTTTTCACTGCACGCAGCCAGCATCGCCGCGTAGCAGCGGTCTGCGCGCGGAAGGCCGGTATCGAGCAGCTTCTGCCCCGCTGCGCGCGCACCGGCGGCAAACGCGGCGTCGTGCAGGGAGCCGGTATTGATGCACACGTTCAGCCACGCGCCCTGCATCCCTGCGCGGAGGCTGAGGCAGGCGACGCCAAAGTCGCTGGCCGCCGTTGCGTTCGTCTTGCCCAGAAGGCTCTCCAGCAGCTCCAGCCCCTCTGCGCACAGCTGCATTACGGCAAGCGGCGGCTGCGTGCAGGCCTTGAGGCCCTGTTCGATGGCGCTGCTGCGCGCCTGCTTTTCCTCGGGCGTCTGCTTCGGCATCGCGTAGGCCGCGCTGACCTGCAGAAATGCCTGCGTGTCCTGCTCCATCGCGGACAGCAGCCGTTTGCGCAGCGCGTCTGCCTGCGCCTGTGCGCGGAGCGCAAGCTCCTGCACGGCCTCATATTTTTTTCTGCCGAGCGTCAGGCCGCTGACCATTGCGGTCAGCGCCGCGCCGACCGCGCCCGCCAGCGCTGCGGCGCTGCCGCCGCCGGGAGCCGGAGACGCGGAGGCGATCTCCTCCGTAAAGCCACGTACCGTCAGTTCTGCCAGTTCCATGCGTCACACCTCTCATTCCATCCCAATCAGATGATATTCCATGACCTGCTTGCGGCAGTCATAATTTTCAAGCTTCAGATAGAATTCCGCGCAGTCGAGCAGCGCCTTTGCGGGCGTCAGGCCGACCACCTCGGAACCAATGATCCGCGCGCCGTAGCGGTCGGCAAGCTGACGCGTCATTTCAAAGGCGTAGTAGATCGGCGTTTTTTCAAAGTTTGTGAGATTCATCGACACCTGCGCGATGTTCCGGCCCTCAAGCATCACGCCGATGGCCTTGCAGCAGGCAAAGCCGCCGTCCTTGGCGCGGATAGCCTTTGCGATCTTCTTTGCGACCTCGATGTCAGAGGTATCGAGATTGATGTTGTAGGCGATGAGCGGCATCCGTGCGCCGATGGCGATGATGCCCGCAGTCGGATGGATCTTCCGCTCACCGTAATCCGGCGCCCAGTCCGGCTCCAGCAGCTTTTCCGGCATACCCTCGAATTGCCCCTTGCGGCAGGCGGCCAGATTTCTGCGCTCCGGGCGCGAGGCGGAGTCCTCATACAGGAACGACGGCACGCGAAGCTCATCCCAGATGCGGGCAGCGACGCGCTTTGACAGCTCCACGCATTCCTCTACGCTCGTGTCCATGGTCGGGATAAAGGGAATGACGTCCGTCGCGCCCATGCGCGGGTGCTGGCCTGTATGCCGGCGCATATCGATGGTCTCGGTCGCCTTTTTTGTCAGCTGGAACGCCGCCTCGCCCATCGCCTCGGGGGAGCCGAGCAGCGTAAAGACGCAGCGGTTATGGTTGCCGTCGGATTGTACGTCGAAGACGAAGCAGCCGGGGATGCTGTTCGCCGTGTCGACGAGGCCCTGAAACACCGCCGGCTCCTTTTCCCGGCTGACGCTGAAATTCGGAACGCACTCAACAAGCTTTGCCATTGTATTTCCTCCTTATGTTCACGTGGGAATCATCATTTATAAGTGAAACCGTCTGTCGCCCCGGGCGTGCGTCCATACACAGCCCGGGGCGGCGGTTTTCTCCGGTTTTACAGAAGCCTGCCGCAGACCTGTTCTGCGGCTTCGAGCAATGCGCCCGACTTGACCAGGCGGTCAAGCTCGGCCATCTGGGGGTACATGACGACATCGGTATCGACCGGCGGGACGGTCTGGCGGATTTTCTGATAGACTGCCGCCGTCGCGGGGGCGAGGAGCGACTCGCCGCGCAGCCACAGCGCCTGCGCTGCGGCAAGCAGCTCGATGCCGACGACCTTCTGACTGTTGTCGAGGATCATGCGGGCCTTTCTGGCGGCGGTCGTGCCCATGCTGACGTGATCCTCCTGGTTAGCGGAGGACGGAATGGAGTCCACCGACGCGGGGTGCGCGTAGACCTTGTTTTCCGACACCATGGAGGCCGCGGCGTACTGCGTGATCATGAAGCCGGAGTGCACGCCGCCGTATTTTGTCAGGAACGCGGGAAGGCCGTTGGACAGCGCGGGATTGACCATGCGCTCCAGCCGGCGCTCGGACACGTTGGCGTATTCGCTGAGGGCTATGCCCAGAAAGTCCATCGCAAGCGCGACCGGCTGGCCGTGGAAGTTGCCGCCGGAGATCACCTTGTCCGCCTCGGGGAAAATGAGCGGATTGTCGGTCACGGCATTGATCTCGCGGCTGACGATATCCCACACATAGCGGATGGCGTCGCGGCTTGCGCCGTGGATCTGCGGGACGCAGCGGATCGAATAGGCGTCCTGCACCTTCTCCGGGTTGTGCGCGAAGGCCAGACGGCTCCCGTCCAGAAGCCGCAGCAGATTCTGTGCCGTGCGCATCTGCCCCTGCTGGCCGCGCAGCGCGTGCACCTCGGGATCAAAGGCACTCAGGATGCCCAGCTGTGCCTCGCACGTCATGGCGGCGGCGATATCCGCCGTTTTTGCCAGCTGCACGGCGTCGTATATCACGCCGCAGGCGATGGCGGTCATGATCTGCGTGCCGTTGATGAGCGCAAGGCCCTCCTTGGCCGCAAGCTCAACGGGCGCAAGCCCGGCCAGCTCCATTGCCCGTTTTCCGGGCATGACCGCGTTCTGATATTCCGCTTCGCCCTCGCCCAGCATGACCAGCACGATATGCGCCAGCGGCGCAAGATCGCCGCTCGCGCCGAGCGAGCCCTTCTCCGGGATCACCGGATGCACGCCGCGGTTCAGCATGGCAAGCAGCGTTTCGAGCGTCGACAGGCGGATGCCGGAATTGCCGCGTGCAAGCGCGTTGCACCGCAGCAGCATCGCCCCGCGCACGACCTCGCGCGGCAGCGGCGCGCCCATGCCGCAGGCATGGCTGATGATCAGATTGCGCTGAAGCGCAGTTGTCTCCTGCTCGGGGACAAACGTGTCGGAAAATTTGCCGAAGCCGGTCGTCAGACCGTAGATCACGGCCTTCTGCGCAAGCTTTTCGTCCACGTAGGCCCGTGCCCGGTTGATTTTTTCCTTCGCCGGTTCGGAAATTCGCACCTGCTCGTTGTGTCTGGCCACCGCGATGACCTGCTCGATCGTCAGCTCCATGCCGTTGAGTTCAATCATGTCCTGTCCGCCTTTCACTCGATCTGCCGCACAGCGGCGGCTCTTCTATCTTACAAGTTGAACAGTTTGTTGTCAATACACCGCTTTCAAAATATATATTCTGCACAAAAGCGCAGTTTTTCCAGTCTCCGACCCAATTTGTTTTTATTCTTGATAATTCCGGCAAAACCGTGTATCGTATATATGATACTTTATAAAATCAGGAGAACGGTTCCATGAAAGACGGTTTTATCAAGGCCGCTGCCGGGACGATCGACGTCGTGGTCGCGGATGTGCAGTATAATACGGAGCAGATTTTGGCGCGGATGCGTGAGGCGGACGCGGCGGGCGTGAATCTGCTGACGCTGCCGGAGCTTTGCCTGACGGGCTACACGTGCGGCGATCTGTTTTTCTCCGACTGCCTGCTCGGCGCGGTCGAGCCTGCGCTGGCGCGGATCGTGGAGGCGTCGAAGGACCTCTACCCGGTCACGGCGGTCGGTCTTCCGCTTCGCTTCGGCGGAAAACTCTATAACTGCGCGGCAGTCGTCCACGCAGGACGGCTGCTCGGCGTGGTGCCGAAGACGCATCTGCCGAATTACGGCGAATTCTATGAGCTGCGGCAGTTTTCCTCCGCGAAAACGCTGGAGGGAAGGACGTATACGCTCCCGCTCTGCGGCCAGAGCGTGCCGTTTGGAACGGAGCTTCTGTTCTGCTACTCCGGGATGCAGGACTACACCTTCGGCGTGGAGCTCTGCGAGGATCTGTGGGTTCCCTGCCCGCCGTCGACGCGGCTCTGCGCGGGCGGCGCGGCCATCATTCTGAATCTCTCCGCCTCCGACGAGGTGATCGGCAAGGCAGAGTACCGCCGGTCGCTGGTCGGCGCGACGTCGGCGCGGCTGGCCTGCGGCTATGTCTACTGCAGCGCGTCGCCGACGGAATCGACGCAGGACATGGTCTTCTCGCGGCACCATCTGATCGCGGAAAACGGGACGATCCTGGCAGAAAACGAGCCGTTTGCGGACGCTTCGCTGACGGTTTCCGAGATCGACGTGCAGCGGCTCATGCATGAGCGGCACCGCACCACGAGCTATGATTCCGTCCCCGGCCTTCAGCCGGTCGTTTTCGATCAGCCGCTGCGCGAGACGGTTCTGACGCGGCGCATTGCGCCCAATCCGTTCGTCCCGCCGTATGACGAGCAGCTGCGCGCCCGCGCGGAGGCGATTCTGCGCATCCAGTCGCAGGGCCTGAAAAAGCGGGTGGAGCACACGCACGCGAAAACGGTCGTGCTCGGTATTTCCGGCGGTCTGGACAGCACGCTGGCGCTGCTGGTGTGCGTGCGCGCGTTCGATCTGGCCGGACGCAGCCGGAAGGAGATCCAGTGCGTCACCATGCCGTGCTTCGGCACGACGAAGCGGACGAAGTCCAACGCGGTCAGGCTCTGCGAGGAGCTTGGCGTCAGCGTGCAGGAGGTCAATATCACAGCCTCCGTCCGGCAGCATTTCGCGGATATCGGCCATGACGAAGCCGTGCACGACGTCACCTATGAAAACTGTCAGGCGCGGGAGCGCACGCAGGTCCTGATGGACATCGCGAACCAGTCCGGCGGACTGGTCATCGGCACGGGTGATCTTTCTGAGCTTGCGCTCGGCTGGGCGACGTATAACGGCGACCATATGTCCATGTACGCGGTCAACTGCTCGGTTCCCAAAACACTGGTGCGCTACATCGTGCAGTATGAGGCCGGGAGCAGCGCGCCCGCGCTGCGGGAGGTGCTGCTGGACATTCTTGATACGCCTGTTTCGCCGGAGCTTCTGCCCGCGGACGAAAACGGACAGATCGCGCAGAAGACAGAGGATCTCGTCGGCCCGTATGAGCTGCATGATTTCTTCCTGTACCATCTGCTGCGCTTCGGTTCCCGCCCGCGCAAGCTGTTCCGGATGGCGAAATACGCGTATGGCGGCAGGTATCCGGACGACGTGATCCGGCACTGGCTGAAAACGTTCTGCCGCCGGTTCTTCCAGCAGCAGTTCAAGCGCTCGTGCATCCCGGACGGCCCGAAGGTCGGCTCCGTGACGCTCAGCCCCAGAGGCGACTGGCGTATGCCGTCGGACGCGTCGGGCAGCCTGTGGCTTGCGGAGGCGGAAGCGCTCTGATTCCCCATTTTTCACGCCCGCCCGGTTGACAAGCGGCGTCCAGCGTGCTATGATTGTCACAGATTTTCATAAGGAGAGTCTTCTCATGTTCACTTCTGTTTTCGCGTCCTATTATTACTTTACTGTCGCCGGATAGTAAGGTCAATTTGTGATGCGCAGAAGAGCTTGTGATTTGTATGCGGCACAGAATTGACTGTGCCGCATTTTTTATTGTACTGGAGGTCAAAACCATGATTGTCGTATTGAAGCACAACGTCCCGGAGGAAAAGCGGAACCAGCTCATCAACTGGCTGCGCAGCCAGAGAATCGACGTACACCCCTCACTCGGCGAGTACCAGACCGTGCTGGGTCTGGTCGGCGACACGAGCCGGATCGATATGTCCTTGCTGGAAAGTCTGGATATCGTCGATTCCGTCAAGCGCGTTTCAGACCCCTTCAAATGCTGCAACCGCAAGTTCCACCCGGACGATACCGTGGTTTCGGTCGGGGATGCGAAATTCGGCGGCGGGCATTTCGCGATGATCGCGGGGCCGTGCTCGGTCGAATCGGAGGAGCAGATCGTATACGTTGCGAAGGCCGTCAAGGCCGCAGGCGCGCAGCTGCTGCGCGGCGGCGCGTTCAAGCCGCGCACGTCCCCGTATGACTTTCAGGGGCTGCATGGCGAGGGCATCCGCCTGCTTGAGATCGCCAAGCAGGAGACGGGGCTGCCCATCGTGACGGAGCTGATGAACATTAAGCATCTGCCGCTGTTTGAAAACGTCGACGTCATTCAGATCGGCGCGCGCAATATGCAGAACTACGATCTTCTGAAGGAGATGGGCTCGGTCAAAAAGCCGATCCTGCTCAAGCGCGGACTTGCCAACACGCTCAAGGAGCTGCTGATGAGCGCGGAATATATCATGGCCAGCGGCAACGACAATGTCATTCTCTGTGAGCGCGGCATCCGCACGTTTGACGACTACACCAGAAACACGCTCGATCTGGCAGCCGTTCCGATGCTGCATGAGCTGTCACATCTGCCGGTCATCGTCGATCCCAGTCACTCTACGGGCATCAACCGGCTCGTGCCGCCGATGACGCTGGCTGCTGCTGCCTGCGGGGCCGACGGCGTGATCGTCGAGGTACACAATGACCCCATCCACGCCCTGTGCGACGGCGCGCAGTCTCTGACCTGCGAGCAGTTTGCAGAGGTCGCGCGGAAGGTACGCGCGGTGCGCGAGGCGGTGGCGGAATGACGGTCGGGATCGTGGGGCTGGGCCTCATCGGAGGCTCGTTTGCAAAGGCGTATCACGCTGCCGGTTGGACGGTGTACGGCTATGATGTGGACGAAAGTATGCTTGCCTTCGCGCAGCTGGCGGATGCGGTGAACGCGCCGCTTACGATGGAGAACATCGGCACGTGCGACCTGGTGCTTCTTTGCGTGCGGCCGCTTGCCGCGATCGAGTACCTGCGTTCTGCCGCGCCGCATATCGGAAGCAGGCCCGTCGTGATCGACTGCTGCGGCACGAAGCGCGTGGTCTGCGCGGCGGCGTTCCCGCTGGCGGAGCAGTACCGGTTTACCTATCTCGGCGGACATCCGATGGCCGGCACGCAGTATTCCGGCTTCGGCCACGCGCGTGCGAATCTGTATCACAATGCGCCGATGGTCATTGTGCCGCCGGATTTTGACAATATCGAGCTGCTTGCCCGCGCACAGGAGCTGCTGCGCCCGGCGGGCTTCGGCAGCTACTCCGTCACGACGGCGGAGAAGCACGACGAAATGATCGCGTTTACCTCGCAGATGGCGCATCTTGTCTCGAATGCGTATATCAAAAGCCCGACAGCAGAGGCGCACAAGGGCTTTTCCGCCGGAAGCTATAAGGACATGACCCGCGTGGCGTGGCTGAACGCGCCGATGTGGTCGGAGCTGTTTCTGGAAAACCGGGACAATATGCTCCATGAGCTGGACTGTCTGATGGACAGACTGATGGAATACCGCGCCGCAATCGCGGAAGACGATGCAGCAGCGCTGACGCAGCTGCTCGAGGACGGCAAAAAACGCAAGGAGGAGGTCGACGGACGATGAAAACAGTCACGGTCTCCGCCTCAAGGCGGTACGACATTCTGATCGAGCGCGGGCTGCTGCGCCGCGCGGGCGAACTGGTGCGCGGCGTGACGAACGCAGGCACAGTCATGCTTGTCTCGGATGATTCCGTATGGCCTTTGTATGGCGAAACGGTGCAGAAAAGCCTTGCAGACGCCGGGTTTTCCGTGTGCCGGTTTGTGTTTCCGCATGGGGAAAGCTCCAAGTGCGCGAAGACGTATCTGGCGCTTCTCGACGCGCTGTGTGAAAACCGGCTGACGCGGGCGGACGCAGTCGTCGCGCTGGGCGGCGGCGTGGCGGGCGATCTGACGGGCTTTGCGGCCTCCACCTATCTGCGTGGGATCGGGTTTATCCAGATCCCGACGACGCTGCTGGCCATGGTCGATTCCTCCGTCGGCGGCAAGACAGCCATCGATCTGCCCGCCGGAAAAAATCTGGCCGGGACGTTCTATCAGCCGTGGCTCGTGCTCTGCGACCCAGCCTGTCTGGATTCCCTGCCGGACGAAATTTTCCGCGACGGCTGCGCGGAGGTCATCAAATACGCGGTGCTTGGAAACGCGCCGTTTTTCGAGGAGCTGAACCGCACGCCGCCGCGTACGCACCTGGAGCATATCATCGAAACGTGCGTGCGGATGAAGCGCGATATTGTTGCGCAGGATGAATTTGACCGCGGACAGCGGCAGCTTCTGAATCTCGGCCATACCTTCGGCCATGGGATCGAGGCGTGCAGCGGCTTTGCCGTCAGCCACGGCTCCGCCGTCGCCATCGGCATGGCGATGATCGTGCGGGCAGCGGTGCAGTTCGGCTTCTGCACGACCGAAACGCGGGATACGGTGCTGGACCTGCTGCGGCAGTACGGCCTGCCGGTCGACTGCGCATATCCGGTCGAACAGATGCTTGGAACGATTCTACACGACAAGAAAGCCTCCGGCGGCTCGATCAATCTGATCGTTCCAACGGCTGTCGGAAGCTGCGAAATACGAAAGACCCCGGCCTCCGAAATTTCCGACTGGCTGAGGGCCGGAGGTGCGAAATGACGCGGACGGTAGCTCCCGGCCCGCGCACGGGCGCGGTTCAGATTCCGGCCTCCAAATCGCAGGCGCACCGGATGCTCATCTGCGCGGCGCTCTCCAAAGCGCCGTCCCGGCTGGAGCTGGACGGCTTCAGCGCGGATATCGAGGCGACGGTGCGGTGTCTGGAGGCGCTCGGCGCCCGTTGCGGAAAAACCGTGGGCGGGCTTTCCATTACGCCGCTCAGCAGCTGCCCGGCGCAGGCGCGGCTGGATGTGGGCGAAAGCGGGTCGACGCTGCGGTTTCTGCTGCCGGTGCTCGGTGCGCTCGGCGTTCGGGCGGAGGTTCGGATGCATGGGCGACTGCCGGAGCGCCCTTTGTCCCCGCTGTGGGAGGTTCTGGAGGCGCATGGAATGCGGCTGCGGCAGGACGGGATCGTTCTGTACACGGACGGGCAGCTGTGCGCGGGGGACTATTCCCTGCCCGGCGATGTTTCCTCGCAGTTTATTTCCGGGCTTTTATTTGCGCTGCCGCTTCTGGGCGAAAACAGCACGCTGACGGTCACGGGAACGCTTCAATCGGAGCGATACGTCGCCATGACGGAGCAGGCGCTTGCGGAGGCGGGAATTATCATGAAAAAGCACAGACAGGTCTGGCAGATCAGCGGCGGGCAGCGCTATGCGGCGCCTGCCGTGCAGGTGGTCGAGGGCGACTGGTCAAGCGCAGCGTTTTTCCTGTGCATGGGTGCGCTGACAGAGACGGGCGTGAGTGTATTCAGGTTAAATCCCGCGTCCTTGCAGGCCGACCGGGCCATTATGGAGATTCTGACGCGGTTCGGCGCAGAGCTGACCATTTCCGGGCAGAGCGTCACAGTGCGGCGCGGTGCGCTGCATGGGATTACGCTGGACGCGGGGCCGATCCCCGATCTGATCCCGGTCGTTTCGTGCCTCGCCGCGCTCTGCGAGGGCGAAACGCGGATCATAAATGCGGCGCGGCTGCGGCTGAAGGAATCTGACCGTCTGCAAACGACGGCGGCATTGATTTCCGCGCTCGGCGGCAGCGTGCGGGAGCTGCCGGACGGACTGGTCATCTCTGGCCGCGCACGCCTTTCCGGCGGCACGGCGGACGCCTGCGGCGACCACCGCATCGCGATGAGCGCCGCCATGGCCGCCTGCGGCTGCGAGGGTCCGGTCACGGTACTGGGAAGCGAATGCGTCGCGAAGTCCTATCCCGCATTCTGGGAGGATTTTGCTTCTTTGAGGGAGGATGCAGTATGAGCAGCGTGTATACCGGAAATCTGACCGTCTCTATCTTCGGCCAGTCCCACGCGCCCGCCATCGGCGTCACGGTCGACGGGCTGCCCGCCGGGCTGCCGGTCGATCCGGATGAATTGCAGCGGTTTTTGAGCCGCCGTGCGCCCGGGCAGAACGCGTGGTCGACGCCGCGCAGAGAGGCCGACGCGCCGGAATTTTTATGCGGGCTGAAAAACGGAAAAACCTGCGGCGCGCCGCTCACGGCCATCATCCGCAACACCAACACACGCTCCGGCGATTA